>Ga0209489_103215_pt1 | contig 32157 bp, 13 predicted proteins | sample SiratrowhiteBW_FD_187527 | JGI IMG/M metagenome (GOLD analysis project Ga0209489, IMG submission 187527) | Root nodule microbial communities of legume samples collected from California, USA - Siratro white BW (SPAdes) (version 2) | ecosystem: Host-associated > Plants > Roots > Nodule | place...
TTTTTTTTTTTTTTTTTTGTGATGAACATTATTATGGTCTCACTGTTGTTGAAATCATAAGGACTTGATGAAAAAAATATATGTGCTTTAAGTAAGTTAGTTGGTTGTGTTAAATTTATATCATAGATGTGTTTACAAATACATAAATTTATCATTTAAACAATTTACCATTTTATAACATAACGTAATCTTGAATGTAATAAATGAGTATGTGATTTTCTTATATTTGTATTAAGTATGTGATGAATGAAGAAATGTGTACATGAATTTAACATTTAAAGACATGTCATTGTTGTATTTCTTTTAATGTAACATGAACTCGCCCATGTACATGATTTTTTAAAAATTTATCCATTTTGGTAATATCCTAACAAAATTACGCTAGTTCTCTAAATTTTTCAATATATTCTTATGTATATTTTAAATAATACATATATTTATGCAAAAATCAATTTATTTACTACTAGTATTTTAGTACGCGGTTAATCCATAATATAAATATTCATTTTTACATAATTAAAGTTCATATTAAATAAATATTTTAACAAATAAATTATTTGAAAAATTAATAAGGCATAATTATGAGAATTAATGAAGGTATACAAACATATTTTAAATGCCCAAATAGTTCATAAAATAGTTTAAATTACCATAATGCAGGTAGTTCCAAGTTGTAACATTCAAAGTAAAGTTCAAATATGTTTTGATTGAGTGAAAATGTAAAAATAACATAAGGAAATAGGTAGTTCAAAAGCAACATATAGTTCAAAATTAATAAATTGAAGAGATTAATAATCAATAATAGTTTGAAATAAAGTGAACACATCATACAATTTATATCATAAAAGGTAACAAAACTTTTAAACAAAATTAATTTAAGATATCCATCATATTTAATAAATGATGTTTAAAGTTGCATAATGTAAAATAAGGTTTAAAGATGCTTAGCTCAAGATAAATATTTAAAAATAATGAATAAAGACACGTCACTACAAAAATACTTCAAAAATATAAGATTTGAAAAACATGCATCCAACAAATTAGAGCAAACTATGTTTCAAATTGAAGGAAGGTTTGAACAAGTGAATATTGACTTTTAAACAAAAGAATATAAATAGAAAAAAGTTGTATAGTTCGTGTTATGACTATTTTGATAAAAAAATGTCAATTTTATTTTTGATATTCAATAAAAATAATAATATTTGAACAAAGTAATAAAATAATTCAAATTGAAGTCATCAATATGTTTAAAAGAGCATTTGAATATTAAAATAAAGAGTCTAGGTCGAAACCATGATAAAGAAATTTAAATATACAAGATATAAGTTAAATCGTAACTGAATTAAACATTTTGTACGATAAAATCAATTTCAATATATGACTTGAGATGAAGTTAATTGACTACAAATATTAAGTTTTTTTTTTTTCTAAACAAACAACAAGACTACCAAGCCACCAAGACATAAACGAAAATGTAATAATCATTTGAACATACAACTATAATTATTTTTAGTTGGATAATATTCAGTCATACAAAAATCAGATGTCAAAAAACATGTCATGACAAGAAACTCTTAGAACTTGCAACAACAAGAAGTTATTAAGTGATGACTATATGATAAAGCGTACCAAATTGTCACATGGATCATATCCACATAGTCTATATATAATTTTTCAATAAATTATATGGATTTATTATTTTAAAACCAAAAGGCAATATTTTAAAGGACAAATAAGAGTAAAGATCAAATAATGATTTAGGATTTTATAATTAGAGATAAGATAATAAGCAAAGTGAATTAAAATAAGAATTTTGATACATGCAAAAATGTAGATGCATTAAAGAGATTGAAGAAATGTCAAAGGTTGATTTTACTATCCTTTACCGTGCAATTCACTTTCCTCCGTCCACCCATTTTAATTACATAATTAGTTCAACAATCTACAAATTATATTTAAACTTAATTTCTTATTGATAAGAAGGATCACAATAAACTATAAATTCGTTTAAACTCAATTTCTTATTGAAAAAAAAAAAAACTTATATTGCTTAAGGAATATCATAAAGTAATTACCTTTAACCAACTAGCAGTAAAGTTGGCGACTTAGAAATTTGTTTGATAATTTCTATCCCAAATCATAGTGATAGGTTGTACTATATTTTTTTTTACCAAAATCTAATCTATACAAAAGTTTTTCAACCACGATTAAAGTAATGAATCCATGATTTGGTTTATCAAGTTAAAAAAAACACTAAAAATAGAGTAAAAACAATAAACTAAATAACCAATATTGTTGAAAATAAAAGAATAAATTAAACAAATCAGACAACTACATTAACATCTACTATTAACCAATATTGTTGAAAATAAAAGGATAGATTAGACACATCACACAACTACATTAACATCTATCAATAAAGTGTTTAGTCGTTCATGATTTCATACTTTTACCAATACTAAAAAAAATATTAAATACTAAAAGCATATTGGAGTGTGTAGGTCTTTTTGAGGCACTATCCGAGAGTATACAATATTGTATGAACAAGGTTGTCATACCTTAAGTTTATAACAATTTGAATTGAATTATTTTTTCACAATTAACTTACGTAATTGTCTCCTAAGCCAAATAATATTAACAATGACACATGATTGCTAAGTTGAAATGCATATGTTACATGTTTCTTTCTTAAATAATTTAAATATTCTAAAAACTCACTTAAACAAGAGTGTCTCACTTAAACTATCGAGTAAGTATATGATTTATTTGATTGAAGTCAATTTAAACTAAAATATTAACCTTCTCTAAAAAAATAGAGAAAAAACATAAAATTACAATGAAAAATAATAAAAACTAAATTTAAGGAAAAAACTATTAAAAGCAATATCATTATATAATTATACCATAATCTAAAAGCACTTTAAAAGGAATAATTTAACTAAATTAGAAATCTAAGTACATAGATAAATTTTTAGGATTAGAAGTTATCATAAATATTTAGGACTAGAAGTTGTCATAATTTTTTTTTCAGGTGTAAATAGAAGAATTTGATAGTCTTATTTAACTTGTAAATTCCACGTAAACTTTTATACTTCATTAATATCAGCCATCAATAAATGACTTTAAAGTTTTATTAAAAGTTGCAATGTTTTTGCTCATATCTGATATTGGTTTTCTCTTTATATATTTTTCTTATTTTTATGAACGTTTTTTATAACTATCTTTTGTGCTTATAACACCTTCTATTTATTTTCGCTTGATTGCTTATACTTTCCGAAACTTTCAAATTCCATATGTTTCGCAGTATTTAACTCATGATTGTGTTAAGCATGATGATTTCTTTTTCGGACTCCAAAAAATATATATATATATATATATATATATATATATATATATATATATATATATTTTGAATGAAACAAGTTATTTGTCTTTGCATGTCATTAATTGTTCAAAATGCTGAAACTTAATGATACAACTTTAACCATTTGAAAACGGAAATATGTTACTAGTTAATTAAAGAAAGTATTTTAACTTTAGTGTCCAATAGAAAAATATACTTTTTTGGTAGAAACTATTCAAATTTACTATTTTTAAATTAAAGTTATCTTTTTAAACTAATTGTGAAAATCTCAATTACCATTACTATGTTATTTTCAATTATAGATATTTAAACGGCATTGAAATTTATTTGAATACAAAGATAAAAAAAAAAAATAGATTAAAAAAAATAAATAGATAAAAAAATCTTAAAGATGTCTTTACAAGAGACCGGTTAGTTTCAATAACAATGTCTTTGGTCATCTTTTATTAATTCTGGTCTTCATTTTTTATTTGGTCGTCTTTGTTGGTATGGAAAGTCCACCCGTTAACTTGAAGTTCTCCTTGTGCTCACAATTTTAGGAAGAGATTTGCATGCATTATGACTCTGACACTCAAGTCAGTAAGGGTTTGAGTAATGCAGGGTATAATAAAATTAGAGTAACTGTATTTTTTTTTTCTTGAGATTACCTTTTTTTTATAGGGTTTGAACGGACTTTCATGTGAATAGTCTGAAAGCCTAACTTATTAAAAGAATGTCCTTGTTAATGATTGTCTTGTGATTATTTTATTAATATCACATGTCTAATGGTCATAATAAAATGATATTTCAAGATATTTGATTGATTCTCACTTATAATACTGAAAATAAGAAAAAGAATAATAATTTGAAATTATTGATTTGTGAATAGTATATTTTTTTTGAGAATTTCTTTTTCAAAATTATGTTTCTTTTGAAAAAAAATAATTATATATTGATTATAAATTACGATTGTAAAAAAAAAAAATCATCTACTAAAACATCTAATAGTATTAAATTTAATTAAACTGTCATTATTATTTTTATTAATTTTTTTCTTAACTATCTTAATAAACAGATATGATAGAGGAAGGGAGAAAACATGTGTGACATTCTATGTATATATTGTAGACATTATTATATTAAATAATTTAAAATATTTATTTTCTTTATGAAAAAAGAATAATTTAATATTTTTGTTAAGCATTATGTTATAAATATATAAATAATTTTTTTTATTTGTTTTTTATTTATGTTAAAATACATAAAAGAAAATGCAACTTCAAGTTAGATTAAAAATTTAGTTGACTTCTAATTAAAAGGAAACATTTTTTTTATCAGACAAAGAAATATACAAAAGAGATAGAAGAAGTAGCAAAAAGTACAAACAAATTATAGTTTTAATTATAGGATCACAATATATTTTTAATATTATTTAATTAATATCGGTTTTCCCAATTGAACTCGAGAAGAACCTTGAATCATACATTATTTAGTTGAGCATAGAATTAAAAAAAAAATGGTATTAATCAAACGGATAACAGGTGTGTAAACTTGAAAAGATAGATTGAAAGCTGAAATAATAATAAATCAAGAAATCTTGAAAGGAGGATTCGTGGGACAGGTGGCAGAAGGACAGAAGGCTGTGACGGTTGGAAGTACCCAACACAAATATCCACTCACAAGCTCTCTTTCTGTGAGAGAACCATATTTTGTGTCATTCTCTGACGTGTCTCTTCTCTGCTTAACTTTAATTTTAATTTTAATCTCTGTAATAAATTAATAATTAATAATTAATAATTAAACATTAAATATATATAATAAATTCAACCCCTTTTCTCCTATTCTCTCCCCACCTTGTAATTCAACTCTCTCTCTCTCTTAGACACACAACAAAAGGACCCAATTCAACTCCAAAACACAACCGAAATCAAAACAAAACAAAGTCCAAGTATTTTCTCAGCTCCCTCTCGCGTTTTCTCATTTAATTATTTTTTTTTAAATTATCCAACGCTCACAAATTACAAATTCTATTCTACTTTTCCAATCTTTGGTACAGTGCCTCCTCCTCAATTTTCTGATTTTTTTTGTTAGGGAATTGTTAGGTGAAAATGGCGAGCTCAGTGGAGAAGGAGGTTGGTGCTGCTGGTGCTGGTGTTGGTGCGGGTGAAGGTGCAGGTGCGGGTGCAGGGGAAGAACCTCTGTCGTTGGAACTTCCTGCTCCATCTGGTTGGAAGAAGAAGGTTCCACTTCTGATTCCTTGTTCTTCCATCTTCTTTGACTATTCAATTTTTTGGAATTCGTGTTATCCCGTCCCTTTTGTTTGCTTTTGCTCGAATTTATGTGGGTTTGGTTTGTTTTTGTGATTTGTTTTGCGTTCAGCTAGATATTACCCCAACCTAGGGATTTTATTTTCTCTTTTCGCATTTTCTTGTTGCTATCGATTCGTGACGCGCTGATTACTTATTATGCGAAATTCGCTGCAAAGGTTTGGGCTTTTTATCTTCTGAATTCGGAAAATTGTCCTCTGCTGAGTGTTGAGTCCTGTTAGGGTTTTCTAGATGTGTTCTTTGTCTCCGTGTAAGGAAAGGGATTTTGATAGGTTTGAACTGTATGTCTTAGCAATATTGCTTTGATATGTTTATCTCGTTGCATTTATGAAGTTTTGAAGTTTCAAGGGGTTGCATTCATATTTGCAGTTTGCCTGCAGTAAAGATTTTATTTATTTATTGGCAAAAAAATATTTTATTTATTTGTAGTTACAAGAAAGTTTTCTCTTTTCTAGCTAATAATTGTGACCGAAGAATTTGCTGCTCATGTAGCACTACAATTTTGTGCAATTATATTGTGCCTTTTTTGGGTTTTTGTTTTAGATTTGATATGATGGGTATCATGCTATTGTTATTCATTGTTCCTGTTCTTGGTGTTTGTATATCATTGATTTTTTCTTATATGATTGATTTTTTCTTAAACATTTGGGCATGGAAACTCATCGAAGTTTGACTTATTGTTTATTGGCGGTTCCATTTGTTCTAATATGATATCTTGTGTTGCTTTATTGTCGGTCACTTGGTTGTTTTTATTTTATTTATTCTGTGATAGTACTAGTATGTGCAGCGTTTACCAAATAACTTCCTTTTTCACAACCATAGATGGACTTCTAGTATTTGCTTTTTAAAACAACGGGAAAACTGGGTTAAGTTGGATTACTGGTGAATAAAGATATTAATCTACATTTTTTAAGATTCTTTTATAAATATTCTTTCATGGGCAATCATGCTTGTTTTATTCTTGTATCAGAATCAACTTTCACTGCATAATACCCTCCTGGTTCCCCAAAACTAGAGTGGTGAGAAAAGAGATGTGGCAGAAATCATAAAATATCTTCAGTTATTTCATGTTTGAGCCCAACATAATTTCTCATTCTCAGGATTTTGTCCTAATGCTTTTAGAGGGTTCTGTGATAATGAGCATATTCTCTGACTTTCCTTTACCATAATTTTTATTGACTGTGGCACTTTTAATACATTGCATAATTTGTTAGACTGAAAATATTTGGTTTTGTATGTCAGAGTAGATGAGGTTGGACTCCAGGATTGTGAGTAAGGTTATCATTCTCCATTTGACAAGATACCTTTTACACGTGGCCATTCTTCAGGAAACATGAATATTGAATAGTTTTACTCTTATATCAGAAATCAGGATCACCTGCCAAGTTCTTAACAAACACCCCTCCCCCTTCCCTAAAATAGGTGAAAAAATGAGTTGCTGAAATTATAAACAAATCTTGAATAATTTAGTTTGAGATCCCAGTACAGTTTCTTGTTCAATTCTCAAATTCCCCCATCCTGTTTAGTTTTAAGGTGTTTAGCCAAAAAATGTCCTAGACTGAATAATGGTAATTTAGTACTTATTTGATGTGGTTCTTAGCTGGGCTCTGGACATTTCAACACTTGTGGTAAGAAAGGGATCATATAGCTTTACGCAAATAGTGCAACTTCTGTGTTAATGTATTATTTGCAACAAAATCAGCTTAATCAGCAACTTTTTTAGCTGTTTATACTGAATACGTTATTTATGAGATGCTACAATCATGCCTCGCAATCTACATGAAACATTTCTTGTTATTTTTGCGGCTGAAACTTTTAATGAGCATGAAAAATCATTTTATTAATACTCTTTTGAGTTGTTTACATAATTTTCTATTACTTTCTTCCTTGAGTTATTTTATTGGATGGAAGAGAAGAAACAAGTTGAGAAAAAAAGAAATAAGTAGAAAATAAAATTGATCATTCACTTGTTTGGTAGAGTAAAAATATGTGAGAAATAGAAAGAGAATGTTTTGAAAGTTGTGTAATTTGATTGAAAATAAGGAGAGATATAGAGAGGTGAATAAAAATAGATGAGAAATAGTACAATGATCCCACTTTTAATTTTTTCCAAGGTGAATCTATTGAGAGTTTGAGCTATCTAGTTGTCATCCGATAGATCATTGTAGAAATACTGGCATTTATTATACATATTTCATATAATTTATTGCATATCTTTAGGGTGATCTAATGTACAGAAGGAATCTTGAGAGCTCAACCTCCCTACAAACTCTGAAAATAAACAAACTACAAAAGGGTCTTTATATGATACAAAACTAGATAGGTTTTTATGTAAGTTTTGTAAGGAGGTGTTGTCACCTTGTGTCCCGAGATAAACTGTGGGTCCTTTTGCTGCATGATATTATCTATTTATTTTCTATACTGCAGTTTTAGGTCCATATGTGTGCATTTTTTGTGTTTATGGTCACAGTATGAGCCTCGGATACTTGCCTTCACATTTTTCGTCTCCTCCACACCATTCCATGAACTTTGACTTTTCCCAGGTATAGCCTGAATGGAAGAATTAAAGAGGGAAAGAAAAGCCTTCTGACTGACAAAGGTTAATTTGGTGCCATGCTACTCTTTTCCTGAAGTTTTAACAGTAAAACTGCCTTTGATGTTTAACTAGCCACATATATGCTTAAAACTGTAAAAACATGTTTTGAAATAAAGGGAACAAGAAAACATAATCAAGTTTTGTCAAGGGTTTAATTTGCTATTCAAATAATAAGTTGTGTTTTAATTGCATTAGTACCAAATACGTCAGTGTAATGTTATTGTGATATGAATATTTCACACTACGGATTACTTGTGGAAGTCAATAACATAAACAAAAATCTTGTATGTATTAAATTTGCTATGTATTACAGTTGTTAATTTGTTGTGTTTAAGCATATACGATTATTCATAAATCATATTTCCCTTGCAGTTCTTTCCTAAAAAGTATGGAACCCCAAAGAAAAATGAGATTGTATTCACTGCACCAACTGGAGAAGAGATCCATAATCGGAAGCAACTGGAGCAGTATTTGAAAGCACACCCTGGTGGCCCAGCTGTATCTGAATTTGATTGGGGCACTGGTGAGACCCCAAGAAGATCGGCAAGAATCAGTGAGAAGGCGAAGACAGCTCCTCCCCCAGAATATGAGCCCCCAAAGAAACGTGGCAAGAAATCACCGGCTTTGAAAAAGGAAGCTTCTCAGGAAGAAGAAAAAGATGAAACAAAAGAAATGCAAATGGAAGAAGCTGACGAAACTAAGGATGATAAAGATTTAGAGCAGGAAAAAAGTGTTGAGGAGGAAAACAAAGATGAGAAGAGAGCAGAGGATACGGATGGCAAAGAATCCACTCATCCTGAGGAAAATACTGATAAACCTAAGGATGATGAAAATTTCAAGACTGCTGATGCAGAGCTACATGCCTCAAAAGAGAAACTTGAGGACAAACTAGTTGAGGGCTCTGAAGTTGTTCAGAGTAAAGATGAAGAAAAGATTGAACAGCCACTGGAGGAGACAAAGAAAGATGAAGGAACTGATGAGAAAAAGGTTGAAGTGGAAGGAGAGAATAAGGAGGATCATAGTAAAGGTACTCAAGTATCTCAAGTGAATGAAGAAAAGGTTGAACAGCCACTCGAGGAGACAAAGAAAGATGAGGAAACTAATGAGAAAAAGGTTGAACTGGAAGGAGAGAATAAGGTGGAACATAACAAAGGCACTCAAGTGAATGATGAAGCACATTTTAAGGTTCATGATATAAATAAGAAGGCTGAATCAGAGTTGACTGAGAATGGAAGCTGAACTTGCTAGGTGAAAGCACCTAAATAAGGAATAATAAACTTGGGTTCTCTTCTCTCTTTCTGACCCCTTTAGATCTGTCCGAGTATGACTGTAGTTTTGTTGTGATGTTATTTATCTGATTGTTTATTGAAACTATAGACAACTATAGAGTAGTTCTACAATCCTTCTATGTGTAGATGTGTACCTTCTAGTTCCCTTCGTAAAGTTCTGTTGTAAGATACTTGTATGCGATGTGGACCTGTAATAGTGTTGTGAACCCAAATATTTCATTTACTCCTAAATTGTTATCTCAGGATTTATAAGTAACTTGCATGTTTACTGCCATTTGTCCGAGCTGAAAGATCGGTCCAATTTACGCTGGAGGTATTTATTATTTATATTTTCATAACACATCATCAGAGTGTATTTATATCATCAATAGTATTGAGTGAGTTGTGCAACATTATTTAGGGGAAATGTTCTGCTTGTTTGTGCAAATAACAATTAGCCTTGAATATGGGCAGTTTTGCTCATATGACCCTTGACATCTTTTCTGCTCTTTTAGTGGCCAAACAAGAGGTGGTAAAATTAAACATGGTGCAGTGAATAACATAATAATCAAAGAATGGTTCTTTATTGACCCAAACCACAATTTAATTTTGATCTTCCTACAACTACTTGAAAGCCTTTTATTTGTGCTGTCTGTTGAACAAGAAAGACATTGAGTTAAATTCTCGACAACAACAAAATTGCAATTTTGCGCGACACCATTCACACTCAGGCCCAAATATTTTGAGCAACGAATGATGAGTACGTTGGTATTTTCTATTGGTGATACAGAAAGCTGAAATGAGACTGCACCAAGTCACCAATTAGGTGACCCAAACGGAAAGTTAATGTAGTTTAGAAATTTTGAGATGAGATAAAATGTGTTGTAGCTTCCATCAAAGCCCTTTAAGCTGAACAATCAGCCCCGTCAAGGAGGTCCACTTCTCAAAAGCACTGGCCGAAGACACAAAGGCAATTTTGGAGGACTCAACATCATTCTTAGCAACTGCCAGAAAGTAAGAAAAAAACAGAAATAAGAGTTAGCTTAAGGCAAGGGATCTTGTAGCCACCATTTTTAGTACCCCCTGACTGTTAATTACATAATCCTGAATAATAAAAAGTCATAAATGAATAAATTAATTTACTAGCACAAATGCATATGCCAAAATAACAGCCTAAATGATGCATTTACACATTAATTGCACCTAGGCTATTTTTCTTTTGTGGGTGATATCCAACAATATTAACATGACACGTAGAGGTGGGCAAGGTATGGGGCAGGACATATTTTGTGTTTTCGTATGAAGTTAATACCTGATGAAATCAATGAAGCTAAGGAGGAATTGAATGTGTCAACCTCAGTCTTTTCTTCGGGACTGGCGCTCAACTGTTAAAAGATCACCCAAAAACTGTAAGATATTCAATCAAGAATATTTGAATAAATAAAAAGAAGCTCTGTTCAAAAAACTCTCTAGTCCAGAAAGTTAAAACTTTTAAATGGAGATTGAAGAGTATGTTCCAATGTTCAACTTCATTGTATCTCCATACAACTACTGTATTCGAAATTTGTGCACCTCAGGTTTTTAATCTTTACCACTTGACAATGATAATGAAGGTACCAGTTTTCACCCATTGTGAAAATTCAGAATCAGATGCAGCTAATATATGATAGTTTAGATACCAAGGACAAAAAACTGCTGCAGATTAAGTGATTGACAAAGAAAATAGATGATTGATGTTATCATAGCAATGTACACCATCTACGGACTTCTGATAGGATCACACTAGTATGGTGATAATAATGGTATGATTGCAACTGATTAATAACTGACACGTTTTGTAAAGGAAGATTTCATACAGAAGTGTTCATAATGATTTCAATTGTTTAAGAAAACAGACTAACCTTATTCAAAGCTATATTAGCGTTCTGGACCCAATCAGTATCAGTGCCACTCCCAAAGACAGAAGCGGCTGTAGGTAGATCATTGTTTTCAATTGCTTTACCAACTTCACTCAGTTTATATACCAGATCCTGAAGATACCCTGCAAATATTTTTCAATGTTGAGTTGCAAAGTCACTAAGGGAAATTGTGCTGGCCGAATCTAAGAATTTAGTAAAAAAGAAGGTAGCCTGAACATTTTATTTTATACTACCCCTAAAAAACTGGTGTTTATCGTATCATGAATGGAACTTGTGCACATAAGTAGAAGAACAAATGAATAGAGGTTCATCATGAAAGAGAAATAAGAGTTCTATCTTACACTCTTGAGATTACCATGGTTGGGAGGAGAAAAAGAGCTCAGCTAGTGTGGTCTCTTCAAATCTTAATTCTATGACTGTTTCCCTGAGCTGGCACTATATATTATAGCTAAGCTACGATCATGCCTTGTGATGCAGAGAGAAAACAATTTTCTTTTGAAAAGGAAAGTTAAGTTCTGTTTCAGATGGTTAAAAATAAGAATTCAATTATAAAATACATGGACAGTATGAAGGTTTTTAATTTTACAGTCATCCGATAACAGCTTAAAGGAGACAGGTAAAATATATCAGCACAGCTAGTTCTGCATGTGTTGAAATTTATTAATTCAATTGAAAATTTCTGAATTTCTATGAACAAAAGCGATTCAGTTAATATTTGTGAGTTTGTGAAAGAAACAGGTAACTAAATCCAATATGAATTCAGTTCTAATACAAGGTTTATGTAAAAACGCTTTACAACAATAAGGTGTTATCACGCCATTTAACGAGTTTTTGAACCTCATGTAATTGTTAATATTGTTACACTCATTAAATAAGATACAATTGCAAAATTCGATGGTTCTGTAAAATTTGTTTACACTAATGTTCCATTAAGAAACTCCATACAGTAGAAGACGCCAATGTGTGCACTTCTGAGAGATTTTTGTTCATTCACACCCTCAAGAATTGGGCTCTAATACTTTACTGCTATCTTTTGCAAACTCTAAACTTATCAATATAACGTTTATTTGCATTCCGGAGTGAATAAAGTCAATGAATTAAAGGAAAGAGACATGAAAATGAATTTCAGGTTCGGGAAACACATAATAGGACAAACCAATAATGTAAATTAGTGGTCATGTTTAGGTAGATTTGAGAGTGCATCCACATTCACCCGATAATGTAATCTAGGGAAAAGTAAAATGTCAATTTTGCAGGATCAGACCTGTTTCTTTGGTGGAGGATTTGATCACACCTTGTCTTTCAAGTCTCTTTTTTCTGTCCCTCTTTACTCTTTCCAAGAGCTCCTCGTCATCATCTGCTTCAAGTATTGCAGCATGAGAACCCTCACCAGCAAATGAAAGCACAAAAGTGGAGAGAAAGCTGATGGATAAGCCTCTTTTGGTTAGAATTGGAGGATTTATTGACGGCTGATTAACTGCTTTGCAAAGTGTTAATTGCCTTTTCACCCTACAATTGATGGGGTGGCAATCATATGTTTGTGTTGCCAATGACAAAGAGGGTGATGATGGTTGACAGAAGGGGTGTGCAGTTGGGAGAAAATATAATGCCATTTTCTCCTTTCTTTTTTTTCCTCTCCACCTTTTTTCTTTTCCTTATTTTTGGCCTGAAAATGCAGTAGGCATGGCAAGTTGGAACCTGTTCAGGATAAGGTTGTTGGATTCTGTAATCAGATCCAGTCATTTTTTAGATTCTGAAGGGTACTATGGTCATTGAAAAGTATCTACATAATCTACTACCATTCATGATGGCATGGTATCTTCCAAATTTCAAGTGGGTGAAAGGTTGCAAATTGACTAGAAATTTGGCTAGTATGCATCCTTTTCCCATCTTCCAAAATTTTGGCCCATCAATTATTAATTCATTACTTTAACCATATGTACCATTGTCAAAAGGATTTAGCTTAAAGCTTCATCAAAATCAAGTATAACCAATAATGAACCGTACTTAGCTGGGGCATGCTCTAGAAAGTCCTTTATCTATGCTGGTCATTCTCAAGCACCTATTGCAGTTAGTAACTTCCACAAGAGATCTTGATTCATGGTAATTTGGTTTTGAAATATTTTCTACCGGGACATAAGCATTAATCCTCCCCCCCACACACACAAAAGTGTGCTTAGCTAATCGCTACCACCTTTTGAAATCAACAATACTGAGAGAACACGTAAAAAGCAGATTCTCTCTTACGTGGGCTGAGAACAGTCGTTGAGCCTAAAAGCCACTTTCCTTGCATTTTTGCGTTATTAAACCAAACAATGGAGTTCCTAGACAGCTCTAAAGGAACTCATTGTTGATGTTATCTTGATCACACCACTTTTTCACACTCCTTTGACACTCTCCTTACTGATTAAGTGAAAGGAGAGGCATAACAGTGTACCACGTTGTTCAAGCTCTTTCTCTAGTTCGTTTTAAACAACACTTTTATGTTGATCAGTGCTCGTGTGTGTGTGTTATGTGTGTGTATATATATTATATGCTTTAGCTTTGAACCTGCAGTGTTCTTTGTAGCTTTAATCTAAAGTGCTAAAATATATCTCTCCCAATTAAATTGTTTGAATAAATTGTATGGAGAAAAGATGTAGGTACAGGTAGGATCACACATTGGATAGAAATTTAAGGCTTTTAAGTATGGACTTTCCTGAAAAGCTAAAATAGCTAAGAACAAACTTACAGATCAAAGAATTGTTTTGTGTTGAGTGAGAAGCTGCTTCTATTTTAAGTTATAGCAGTTATGCTTTCTCTCCTAGTGTGAAACCTATTTGCGAGTATAGTCCATTGGAAAAAGTACCACTTTCACTGATTTCTTAGTATTAAATTCTGTTTTATGTGTACAATTTGAGTCAAGTAAAGAAAGAAGACGTAATAATCAATAAAGATGCAATCAACAAGTATTGCCGACCAGTGACACCAAAAAGAATGTGGTGTTATTTTTGTTATCTTTTTCTTTTCTTTTCTTTTCTCTTTTAATCAGATGCGCCAGGAACTTAGAAAACAAATGCCAAGAATGCTTTTGGTCAGTGACAAGGTGTTGGTTCTTTAGAGTAACTGTTTATGTTCTAAAAAGTTTGGTGAACAGAAATTAGGTTGAGTTATTATTATTACATGAAAAAAATGAGCACTCAAGTCATATAGTCAACCGCCTATATGGCTATGGTGGACCATCCTCTCAAGCTGGCTTGCTGGCTAAGTTCTTGACAATTAAAGGCCAAAAATTTCATCTTATAAGAAGGAATTCATCTTAATTCAAAGAACTCTCTTCTCTTTTCTTTCTTTTTTTTTTTTCGTCTACCTTAATAGAAAAAAATAAATGAATTTGAGTGAAAAATTATATTTTTTATTTTAATAATAGTATATTAATTACTTATTTTATTATAATAAATAAACATGTAAATATTAATAAGTTAACGATATGATCGATTATATTAAAAATATAATGTATTATGTCTTTAATATATACATTATATATGAAGATATAATTAATTATAACTTAATTTTCGTGAAAATCTTTACTTTTATATAGAGAAATTATTTTCACAAAAATTTGTGTTTTCGCATACGGTTTTTCTAATTTGTTTTTTCTTTTGTACACCCTTTTACTTTTCATCCCTAAAAATATTTTAATTAATTATATATTAATATTAATCTTTTTTTATAAACAAAGGTAATAATTATTAAAAATAAATATGTATTCAATTAATTCATTTATTAGTAAGTTGAAACTAAATTAATGAAATTAAAGTTTTTTCTTACAGAAATGGTCAATTTTTCCAATTATATTACACACAATATGTCAATTTTTATAGTATTGGATAGACTATTTATTCTATTTTAAATTGTCAAAATATTTTTTTAATTAAATAATAAAATATAAAAATTCATAAATAAATCCTAATTTCAAATCAAATAATCACACTGAAAAGAGTATTCAAAAAATACTTTTAACCAACATAAGAAGAGTATTGAAGAAGTACTCTTTCTAATTTGATGTGGCTACTGAGGCGTTGGGACGTCTTAGTCTGGAAACAATAATATAGTAGCGTACAACTAGCTCTAAATAATTATATTTACATCACAAACTTTTATCAAGCATCATAAAAGAAATTCCATCATTTTTCTTCTATTAAATAATATTTTTCTTTATTAAAATTATAATAATTTTTAAAAGTTTCTTTTAAATAATACATATAATAAAACTAGGATCTAAAAAACTCTGAAGTGGAGCATCTGGCATCACAGTGTGTTTTCTTTTCTTGACATTGTTGGAGAGGGGTGAGATTCATTGATTGATTCACTAATTGGTTAATCACGTGTGATTTTTTTTGTGTTAATTGTGAGTGGTCACGTGATCTTGTCTCTGACATACAGAAAATGGAGTTGCTAGTTACCAAAGGGTGTGGAAGAGGAGCCAGTGACAGTGGCCAAGGCTATATAACGCGTTTGCATCACTACCACACCGTCATCACTATAAACTCTAATAAACATTCACATTCACTCGCTTTCTTCTTGTGTCTAACACGCACTTAAATGAATAAATAATATAAATGTGAACAAAAGATTTTAAAATACCTAAATATTAAAACAATAATTATAAATCTGTGTTACAGGTAAGGAATGAAAAATTTATATATATATATATATATATATATATATATTTTTTTTTTTTTTTTCTCTAACAAACTTGAATATATCATATCGGTGGTAGTTCCACTTCTAATACAAATTACACTTCAGTGAAACTTGTTACCAAAGTCACAAAAATCCAATTAAATTCAAAAAAATAACATTTTTTTACAACAGAACTATCATTACATGTCACCACATAATATTAATTAGTCTCATACAACTTTACACATATATACAGTTATCATCACGCTTTCTCATCAAATATTACAAATCTTATAACACTCCAAATGTCAAAACAATAAATATTAATAATAAATTATTAACTTTTAATTCATAATTTTTTATCATTATATTAATATTATCAATTTAGTTTGTATCTTCATTGAAATCTAATACAATTATCTATCATTTTTATATTAAGAAAACTGATTAGATCGATACAAAATCATACTTAATTAGTGTTAAAAGTCTCAAAGAGAGTAAAATGCCCTTTATAACAACATATGATCTAAATATTTAAATTAGATAGTTGTGGACAAAATTCTTATACAAATATTGACCTCAATGAACTTTTCAGACTTTTGTGAGTTTATAATCCTTGTGAGATAATCTCTTATGAAAATATTTGTATTAACGAATACTTTAAACATTTTTTTAACTCAGTCACATCCTAGTTTATAAAAAGTTTGATCCAAATACTACTACGAACCTACACTGCTATATTATCTTTTTTTTTTCATATTATATTACACATAAAAAACCGTAAACACTCCAAATATACAAGAGAAGAACATGACATCAAAAATAAAAAAAAACTAAGGAAAATAAAAAACTTATTCAAATAAAAAAAAATTGATATGTCCAATTTAATCTATTTTTTTGCACACTACTACAGTCTTCAAAAAGAGAAATATACCGTTTATTTAAAAAAAAAAATTCTAATAAATTATATTTATATAATTTTTCAATTTAATTTTCATCCTTCTTTTGTTTTCCAAACTATACTCTCTACCAATTTTAAATAAAAAAAAATCAATTTATCACTTTTATGAGACAAATAAAGTATTAAATTTGATTAAACTAACTTATATTTGAAATTTATTTTTTATGTTTCTTTCACATTTGAATAAGTTTTTATTTAAAATACCAGTATAGAATTTCAACAAAATGTAATTCCATCTTAATGCATAAATACGTGAATTTAGTGGACGAGTTATTGGTAAAAAAAAATCTTGACAGTTTTTTCATAAATAATCATCATGGTTTATGAAAATAAAAAGCACTTAATATCTCAACACATTCATAATTTATCGGGTATATGCACCTAATATTAACTAATAATCAACAATTATTTTTCTTTTTATTTAAAGTGAGAAGTTCTTCTGCAAGAACCAGATCCAATTTTTAAGACTCAAATTTAAATAAATTAAAATTATGTAATATATTTTAAAATATAAAATAATTTAAATGTATATCAATATTATTAATCATTTTTTGATATATTTGTACGTATATTCGTATACATGTAATATTTTTTGTATATAATAAAAATACGTTATAAGTCATAATATAAATTATTTTAATAAATCATAAACTTTTTTAAAATTTGATAAATTACAGAGTTAATACTATGATATCAGGTGTTGCATTTAAAATACAAGTATCTATTAAAAAGTAATTGAATAGTGGATATAACTACTGATATATAAACATGATATATAAACAAGAAGTACTGTTTACTGAAAAGAACTACTTACTTTTATAGTTATAAAATTATTTCCTTATCAAATAACCATTTTATCAAAACATATATTCCAATAAATGGGCAAAGTTTTCGTTCCTTATCGTTTCAAATGCTTAAAGATATTTTGTTCTTTTCTCTTTTTGTAAAATCGATTCTTTTTCATTTTATGTTGTCAACGTGTGCACATTATTCCAAAAGAATATATGGTAAAAAGTAGAAAAAGTAGAAAATAGAAACAAACGTTAAAAACTATCCAATTATTCTTAAAATTATATCTAGATTAATTTAACATTTGAAATTATAAAAAACTTAGTTTGATACAAAAAGATTATTAAACACAAGTCCTTTAAAAGATGTTACATTGCAATGATTGAAATAACATTTTATAATTTTTAAAATTAAGTTAATTAATACTAATATTATGACAGCAAAATTAATATACTACTCTTAAAAAAAATAAAGCTGCCTTTATTTGGTAAATAGTATAAATGGGTAATTTAAAAATAAATTTAAAACACAGATTCCCTTTTTTTATATGTATTTTTATTAAAAATTGTAAATTGCCTAACAGATATTATATTTTAATTTTTAAAATAAAACCTTTTGAAAATATTTCATTTTAGAATGAGATTTGAATAACATGGTGTTCTCAAATCACAACTTCTTAATATTAAAATAAAAAAATTAAGATAGTGGACAAAATCATGAGTTTATAATTTTAAACAATAAAAAAAAAGTTAAAATTAAAAAAAAAAATTAAATTCTTTATAACAAAACATAATCGTGTTCTGAAACATGTTTTTTTTATACTTTAAAACATGGCTTGCATGTGCAAACAAAATAATGAATTTAAAATTTATCCGTAACTTATAAAAAATAATATAGTGGAGATATTTTAACATCATTATTTATTTTTTATCTTCATCTAACACTTATATATTATTATTTTATCAATATAAAATATTTAATTAATAAAAATTGGTGTTAAATAAAAGTATAAGATAATATTTATATTTTTCTAAGCAAGAGTAGAAAATGCATAATAACCTCTTATGCCTAAAAAAAAAATCCTGTAAAAAAAGGTAAAATATTCTTCTGTTTGATTATTTTAACCTTAAGTTCTAATTTTTTAATCTAGTATATTCCCACCATATCATAAGATTTATTTTCTTGAAAATCCGCACTTTTCTAAACCCAAAAAATCGAAGGAATTCTGGGATTTTTTCTTGATACAAATATTTTTATGCATACCTCTTCGGGTTGATTTATATCATATTCTATTCTTGTAAGATGATATACACTAGCTAAGAGTCCTCCGGGTGCTACATCATAGGCACATTGGGAACGTAGATAATTGTAACCATATACATATAAAATGACAGCAATGAAATGCCAATCCTCGGGCTTTATTTGTAAAGTTTCTACTCCTAGGTAATCGAAACCCAAGAATCTATGAATTAGTCCATGAGATTATGTGAAATGTTGATATCTATATATATAATCCTTCTAATTTATTTACAATGAACAAATTTGCTAATTAGGTGAGTTTACAATATAATAATGATAGTATAAAATATATTTACGTTCATACTTTATTTATTCTACAAATAATTGAGATGTGAGTTGTTGAGGTATTTTATCATAAATAATACTATTATGATTTAATTGAGATTAGCATGCAAGCGTATGTTGAGCACTGCTAGGAGGAGCGCGTGGGGGAAGAAGAAGATGAAGAAAACAATACCTTAACACAGACCGCAAAACAAAAAACGCATTATGAGGCACAAGTGCAACGCATTGACCAATGAAGACGAGGTTTAGTACAAACCCACACCGCACTGTTCTTCCCTTCTTCTTCCTCTGCTTTGCCTTTGCTTACTCACTCACTTCAACTCAATTATAAAACCCCCTTCATATCTCTCACTTTCTTCCCTTTTCTTTTCCCCTCTTTTCTACCCTCATCTTCTTCTTCACACACCCTTTGGGATTTTGGAGAGAACAAGTAATGATACGAAGGTGTGGTTCAACGCAGCATAACTAGAAAGTGCTTCTTTCGTCTTATGGCATGTCTCAGGAGGAAGAAGCACTGCGTGATACCCCAACAACGCGTTTCTCTTTCAATTCCCAATTTGATCGCCGGATAAACCCCACATCGCTCATTTCTTTCCCACCCCATGACAATCTTTCGCTTCTTCTGCCCCTTCTTTATCCTCTTCTTCACTCAAACAGGTACCTTAATGCTTTCTTTATCTAATCTTTTTTACCATCTGATTGATTTACTTACTTTATTGGCTTTCTCCCGGTTTTAATTGATCTTTATGATTTTGCATGATCATGGGTCGGCGCTTTCAGCATCTTATATCGAATCAAGTTCTTGATACTGTTGTTATTTGTATCTGTATTTCTTATTTTTTGGGTTCTTGCCTTGATTGCTTCCTTTTATTCTTATGATATCAAGTTTCTGTTTTTTTCTTTTGGGGCTCCCCCTTCCCTTTTAGGAAGAGATTTTAATTTTAGTTTTTAATTTTCAAAATTTTTAATATATTGCTTTCCTTTCAAGTTATCATTATGATTGCATTGATCAGTGCCTTTCCTTAATGATTTCACATGGGACCACGGTTCCTTGGACATATCATGATTATTCCAATTCTGTCAATTCGGGGTTCTAATTATGGATGACCTTTCTGATTGGGGTTTCTAGAGTTTCTACTTTTTGTTCTTTCATGTGCGTCTACTCAGTACCAATTTTGTTCATGAATAGCCAAGTAATTTTAGGAATATGGAAGTGTCTGATATGTTGGCAACGTCATATTAATTGGTTTCCAGGGTACGTGCAAGCTTTCACTGGGACCTATGGTATAAATTATGGGAGGATTGCAAATAACATTCCCTCACCTGATGAAGTTGTTACTCTTCTCAGAGCAGCAAAAATAAGGAACGTTAGAATCTATGATGCTGATCACAGTGTTCTCCAAGCATTTAGTGGAACTGGGCTTGAAATTGTAGTGGGACTTCCTAATGGACAGCTGCAAAACATGAGTTCGAATGCAGATCATGCTTTGAGCTGGGTAAAAGAAAATGTACAGTCATTTCTTCCTGGCACACGAATTCGTGGAATTGCTGTAGGCAATGAGGTTTTGGGTGGGGATGACTTTTCCCTGTGGGGAGTTCTTTTGGGTGCTGTTAAAAATATTTACAGTGCCACCAAGAAGCTTCATTTGGATCAACTTGTTCAGATTTCTACTGCAAACTCATTTGCGGTTTTTGCGACTTCCTACCCTCCCTCCTCATGTAAATTTAATGATAATGTTAAGCAGTATATGAAGCCTCTATTGGAGTTTTTCCAACAGATTGACTCTCCTTTCTGTTTGAACGCTTACCCTTTCTTAGCCTATGCGAGTGACCCTGAACATATTGATATAAATTATGCACTTTTTGAACCTACCGAGGGAATTTATGATCCAGCATATCGTCTGCATTATGATAACATGCTCGATGCTCAGATTGATGCAGCCTATGCAGCTTTGGAGAATGCTGGATTTAACAAGATGGAAGTTATAGTTACTGAGACTGGCTGGGCGTCAAATGGAGATCAAAGTGAAGCTGGGGCAAATGAAACTAATGCAAGGACATATAATTATAATCTGCGTAAAAGGCTTGCAAAGAGGAAAGGAACCCCGCACAGGCCTAAAAATATTGTGAAGGCATACATTTTTGCATTGTTTAATGAGAATGAGAAGCCCGGGCATTCATCTGAGAAGAACTATGGACTCTTCAAGGCTGATGGGAGTATATCATATAACATTGGTTTTCATGGACTTAGTGCTGGACATTCATCTCTTTTGTCTCTTAAGGTACTTTAAATTTCATTTGATGCTACTTTTTTGTTTAATCCCATTTAGAAGTTTTCGCACGCCAAACATGAAGAGAGATAAAATGAAACCAGGATCTCCCCCTATTTATTTGCAGTCTGTTCTCATGATATCTTTTGTAGTTTTGGTAAGTGGGCTGGTTTATTGGAAGAGAGGGGAAGGGGAGAGTTATTTATTAACAAAATGTAACAAATCTACTAGATTATGATAATGCAATGCCATTCAATATACACTAGCATAGACAGTGTGAACTTTTGGTCCACACCATTTACAAAAGACTAACTTATTGGAAACTGATGCATCTTGGTACCTACATGATAGGACTATATGGATTTGGAAGTATGTAATTCTCAAAAGTGTATTTGAAGCATGCTATAATAAAAGAAGTAACAGAAGATATTGATAAATTTGACCCACAAGTTGACTTTACAAAAGATGCCAGGCCATTTCAAGAATTTATGCATTGCACTTCATTTTGATTTTTTTTATTGGCTTTGTTTTGTCGTGCCATTCAATATGCATTTATCTATTTTGAATTACTCATAAGAAAAAAGAGATTGTGAAAATGATTTTTTTCCTTGATACTACTTTTCCTACTTTGTAGTTATAGACTAGTAGCAGAACTTCTGATGCACCATTAATAGTATCAATGAAGTAGCACCATTAATAGTATCAATGAAGTATCCAAACCCTATGAAGTGCACAAAATTTTTATGATGACAACTATTTATAACTTTTTATTTTGATAATATTCAAGAAATATAATGGCTTTGATACCATCTTAAGAAGTGAGCTTTAATCGTAACTTAACTTTACAAAACCAGTTTGTAAGGTGAGGTGTACACCTATTTATAAAAACTATTGAAAGGTCTTATTTTTAGTCGATATGGGATTTTCAATACACAATTTTATTTTAGATCCATACAATTAGACTTGTATTATGTTTTAAATGGTTTTATACATTTTTAATACGTATATATCATGTTATTTTTAAAATAAACATATTATTGTATCGGATACACATCTGATATGCAAATTGTATATGTGCATCATAGGCAGAACAAAAACCCATGTTCCACGGTTTTAGTAAGATTTATCAATATCCAAGCTATTTGAGCTCTAACGTGAAATGAACAAGGGATATCAAGTAACTCTTTTAAGTCTTTGTTTCTTCATGATGGTTGCTGGTTATGCAAAGATGAGTCAAACCTGTTGTAGTTTAGCAATATTCCAACTTCCAAGTGTTAGTAGAAAGTATAAACAATTCAATAACTTAGTTTTTTTAGCTCTGTAATTCTGCTTCCATTTAATTTTGTCTGGAATCTTTCAGCATAAAAGTGACAGCATGAGAAATATTGGATATGGTTGCAAGTGAACACTGGTTTAGAGCCTATACCTTTAAGAAATGTGGCTAAATTGAAATGCATTCACCTTTCTAGATTATCTTCATGGTGTGAAGTTCATTGACTCGGGAAAAGTCTATTGCTGGTTTCAATTGATAGGGGATTCAATCAATAGATGTTTAATTCACTTTGGCACTAACACTTTTTAATTTAATTTTGCTGATAAAGAAGTTTGGAATTAACTTTATGCAAATTTTTACATTCTCTCCTTTTGGTGTTCACTGTTTCCTTTCAATTTCACTTTGCAGAATATCTATACTGAAGGTTTGTCCTGGTCCTACACGATGGTATTCTCTTTATCTTCTTTGATACTGCTGATGTGCTGGAGTTAGTGATCTTATGTTACCAACCTGCTCAGCATACCAGTTCATGGGTTTGACTTGGCTCCACTTCATGTCTCACCATAGATCAAAATTATACCATTGATTGTCATATTTCATAAAGCAATGCCTAGAAATTCTGATGTTCCCCCATATTCAGCAAATGTGTAATTATTTCACTTGAGAAGCCATTTCCTCTCTTTGATGAGAACTAGATTTTTCAGTTTTTACTAATATATTTGAAATTTTGGACACATTCTAATTTTATAGAATACACTGTAAATTTTGGTATTTTCTTTGCTGATCAAAGCATTTAAAAATTATGGAAAGGGCAAGTCTAACTATGTGTTGGAACACTAATCATGGGCTGCTATTAATAATAATCAATAAATTGTTGTTATTATTATTATTAGGAGTAGCATGTCACTATGGCACCGTGAAATGACAATGACCTCTGCCCAACACTGTCATTTTCCTAGTTTAAATTTTAATTTATTTATTTTGTTTGTGTTTTTTAATTTATTTTTTATGTTTAGTTCCTGAACCTGACTTTTTCCATTCATTTTTTAATGGAGACAATATCATCATGATGTAACAATCATGTCATATTACATTACAGAGTAATAAAATTATCAATTCTTAACATAATTAAAAATACAATGGCATGTATCTTTGGTGACTAAAATTAAAAACAAAAATTATATCGACTAACAACAAAAATAGTATATTGACTAAGACTATAAGCAAAAATCAAAATGGATTATTAACTTTTTAGTCCTGAAGTAGTGTTTTGATTATGGTCTCTATTTTTTTCTAATTTGATTTTCGTCTCTTTTAATTTATTTTTATTTTTAGTCCATATCATTAACTCTTTTTGATGATTACGTAATTTCATGATACATCAATAAAATTGTCAACTCTATAATGTTGATGTTATCAAAAAATATTATGACAACATATGTTACCAGAGGCTAATCATATATTTATAGAAATTGAAAAAAAAAAAATAGTCGCAGAAATAAAAAAAATATTTTTGTGAGTGGCTAAACTTTAAACCTATTGTTTATGGTGACAAAAAAAGTTGATAAAATCTATAAATAAAAAGTAACATATTTATCGGTGGATGAAATAATAAAAAAAAAAAAGTAGCACATTTACAAAACATAGTGTTGTATTGAAGTTGATTGATAGTTACTGGACATGTTAAGTTGACTTAAATAATTTATTTAACAACTTGTTAAATCAATCATTTTTAATATTAACATAATTTATCAATTTTTTTTCATCTCATGTAAATGTAGTTATGTTTAGTATTATAGCAAATTTACAATAAATAGTTAAACATATAATTTTTCTTTTATTTAATGTTTTTAATTACTATATTTTATTAGTGTCAGTTTTTAGTTTTTGATAATAAAAGTATTAAAAAGTGACTTAAAAAATAGTAAAATAGGTTGAATAAGAAAAAAATGCAATATAAATTAAATCGTTGATTGTTATTTGTATAAAAATAATAAACTTTAAAAATAGAAACAGCTTTTTCCACAAAAAATAATAAGAAGCTCAATCTAAACAAAAATTGTACCTTTTAACTTCAGTTCTATTTATGTTTTTTTTTTTTTTTTTTTTTTTTTTTTTTTTTTTTATCGATTTTCAGTTTTCGTAAAATAAAATGTCTTCAGGAATAAGTTGGTAGCTTTAACAGGTGAATGATAGATTGGACAGCATTCAGTTGGGTTTATTCATAAGATTGGGTCTGGTTGTGATGACTTAAATAAGGCTTTTTCATCCTGCACCCATAACTTCTAACTGCACCGTATCAGAAGAAAAAAAACCCTTAGATAATAGCAAACTTAAAAAACAAGTATGCTTATATTGGACTTTGTTTCTTATGAAGCATTATAGAGATTCAATTCTATTGAGTTGATAAATTTAGTTTTTCTTTTTCGCATTTTACAAATATCTTAAAGAAATGGAAAAAAAGATTCTAACAAAACATAAAACACATTTTAGAAATATGATTTTCATTTATTAACATAGTGTTTTAATTCATAAATTTAAGATACCATTTATTAAAATATTTATTTTAAAGCTTTTATTTAAACAATATCTTAAAGTAGAACTTGTGATAAAAATACACAACTTTTGTGTTTTATAAAGAAACTGAATTTTTGTTTGGTAAAAATAGCTTGAATTTTTGTGTTTTTTGTACTAAATAAAGTTTCATTTAATTTAAATATGTTTATATATAATCATTATTACATATATGTAGATATATAAAAGTTGTAAAGCAAACCATTCATAATATTTAAATGTATTATAAATTTTTTATATATACAATACTAGAAGTTATTATAAATTTCTTTTATATATAAATTGTTCCTTTTATAATAAGAAAGATAAATACCAAGAAGAATATTAAAAGAGAGACTAACTTTCCTCTCTTAATTTTTTTCTAAAATACTAAAGCAATAGAAAAGTGCTCCTTTTATAACAAAAAAAGTAAATACTAAAGTAAATTAAAAATTTTCTCTATGTGGGACTTCTCTTATCATATTTTTCTACTTGAAGACTTTGATGAAATAAATTAAATCTTTACATTATGCTTTATTCTTTTCTATCATAATGCTTATTTATTTGAAAGGTTGCAATAGGATTGCATTCTTATAAACTTGTCAATTTTAATCGGTTTTGTCATAACATCTTCTATATTTTTATTTGTGTGAATCTTTTATATATTCACACTTCCACTTTATACTTCTTCTAGAACAAAGTATTACCTATGTGCTTTGTCCTATAATGAAAGATATGATTTATCGCAACAATGTCTCAATATACAACAAGCTTTTGTTGTTTATGCTTGAGTTCCTCTATTAACCTTTGAATCTAGATAATTCATTGCATGCTTGAGTAGATGCTATGTACTTAGCTTTTGTAGTAAACAGATAACCCAGTTATCCTACAAGTATAAACACATAGCCAAGAGAATATCTCCTTTTATCAAGATCACTTGTAAAATCTGAATCAAAATAGTCTTTAACGACTAATTATGATCTTCCAAAACATAATGCAACACCTGAGGTTTCTTTGATATATCTACAAATCTTCTTAATAGCACTCAAATGCTCTCCACTAGAATATATCATAAATCTACTAACCACTTACATTGTTTGTGAGTCTTGTAGAAATCATGGCATACATAAAGCTTCACACCACTAGTGCATACGATACTCGAGACATTTTCATCCTCTTTGCTTCATTGCTAGGACTCACTCATACTTGATGATACCTTACAATTGATAGAAAATGAGGTAGAAATTGGCTTGCAATATTGCATTATGAAGCACCATAAGATTGTCACTAAGTAATTCTTTTGAGAAAGGCAAACATTTCAATCAGTTCTGTCTCAGTGAATTGGCATCCCTAAAATTTTGTTTATTGGTCTCAATTTTTTCATATCAAACTTCCTAGCCAACTGTGTCTTTAATTATTAAATAGGAACTTTGTTGGGGCTTACCTATTTAGACCCTAAACAATCTAACCAGTAGCTCATATAGATAGTCTAACTCAATGGACCTATTATGAGCATTGATGATAATAAACACTAAGCATTTATTTAAACATTCTAATGAATGCTTTGTGCTAGCACAAGGATCTTAGATCATTCAATGCTTTTATAAAAAACTTAGTGATAACAAAATACAAGGTTATATCTTCAACTTTTAAAAATCTAAGTATAGAACAATTTTATATCACAAACTGTAAAGAAATAAATTTCTTATGAAAACAATATATCTCTCAATATAAAATTAACACTAATTAAATGATATACAAACAATCTATTTTTTAATTGTTTCTATATCAGTCAAAGTTTAAAATGCGTGTAATAATACATATAATATTTTTTATATCATGCATTTAATTAAGTGTTGTTTAAGAACATGAAGATTTTATGCATATGACAATGATAAAATCTTAGCAAAAGAATTGTTGTAAAAGTCATAAAATATTATAAAGGAATCAAGTCAGAAAAGAAAATAACAAATACAATTCTTTCGATCTTCTAATAATATATTAGTTATAAGTGTTCTTTTGAGTTAACAAACTATCATAACTCTTTACAATATGAAGTAATCCTAATAATTAAAATTGTTCTTTCTTTAAAAATATTCTTATTTTTTTAAAAACTAAACACTTATGAACATCAAAAATAACAAAATATTAAAATCAAATGTTGAATTTCATAAAAAAAAAAAAAAAAAAAATAATAACAAAAAAATTAAAATTTAAAAAAAAAAAAAAAAAAAAAATCATATCACAAAACCCGTAAACATTCAAACTTTAACATAAACTCTTAAAAGACTATAAAACAAAAATGAATTTACTATATAAGAAATTTTGATTAGTTAGAAATAATCATTAATTTATCATATTCTTATAAATGTTGTTTGGGAAAAAATATGGAAATAAATTTTATAAAAATTTTAAAAATAATTAATTAAATAGTTGAAAATCTATTTTATATTCTCTACATAAAATAGATTGTTAATTATAATTTTTTTAGTTTTTTAAATCTTTAATAAATTAAAATCAGTTCTCGTAATAAGAAATCACAAAATTTTAACATTTAAAATCACAAAAAAACAATTTACTCTCTGTTACTTATCTTTTCAAAAGTTACTCATTTCCAATATTGTCTTTAAAAATTACCATCAAAACCTAAATGCATGCTTGAACTTTTCCACGAAAGAAATTGTAGTATTTAATATGATGAATTTAACACATAAATTTCAAAGGAAAAGCATGCTACATTATGTGGCTTTTCATCCAGAAAAACATTGTTAAAGTAATATCTAAAAACCATTGCATCAAAGATCATATATAATTTACATAAAAAAAATGAATCACTTTTTATTACAATATTTTCTTGAATAATATACACATATAATTTAATTCCATAAAATTAAATTGTAACAGTAATAAAATTCCCCTAAATCTAAATGTTTGTCGTATAAAAGCTTTAGGAGAGGGTTGAGTTTGCCTCAGCGTCTTCCTCAGCATCCCAAGGAAACATTATCCCATTTCAACACTCGCTTGGAAAGAGGCACAAACGAAACAGGGGCAACCTGAGACACAGACACACACTGTTCATGGCCAACGTCGAAACCCTGTTTCTTCTTGTGGCAGCAACATTAATGTCAGTGCCATATAACACAGAAGCTGCAGAGCACGTAGTGGGTGGTGATTCCGGTTGGATCATTCCTCTGGATAAACCTTCCCTCTATTCCTCCTTCGCCGCAAGTACAACCTTCAGAGTAAACGACACTCTTGGTCAACATCATCTCTCAAACATTACTTATTTCTTCTTCTTATTCTTTAACCGTTAATCTAACTACCTAACTGTTTCCTCTTTCAGTGTTCAAATTCGCAACAGGAGTTCACAACGTTGTCACGCTGTCGCAGAAACACTTCGAAAGTTGCGACGTGAGTGACGTAATGGAATCATTCAACACGTCACCGGCGATAATCACTCTCAACCGCACCGGCCGCTTCTACTTCGCCTGCGCCTTCTCGACTCACTGCAGCCTCGGCCAAAAGCTCAGCATTAATGTCACCGCAGGAGGCTCTTCTTCTTCCATCTCACCAACGGAAGCTCCATCCCCACCTCCACCTCACTCGCGTGCACCCACGCTCCTCGCTGTCACTGTCCCTGTTCTTCTCATGGCAGTTGCCACAAATCTCTTGTTTCATTGAAATTTGTAAAAGCGGTTATTTTTACGTATGTGGTCTGTCTTTCTGTCTCAGGCTATCGTTGTTTGTATTTGTGGCAATAAATTGATATTTTTCATTTCCAGCTGCATTGACAAGGACATTGATTTGTGTTGTATGTGAGAATTGTTGATGAATAAAAGAAAATGTTGAATTATTGTGGATCGTAGGCTAAGGAGTAAGAACCATTCGCTTTGCCTTCCCTATCTCTACTCATTTTTTGATATCCACAAATTATTCAACCAATTAAATGCATCTAATTTGGTATTTTGTGAAGCTTACAAAAACAAAACGTGTTCCTATCATCATATTTGCATGTGTTCTGCGAGGCTGGTGAATGTAAACTACAGTTTTGTATCTAAAGATTTAGCAGTCGCAGAAAATTTTGAAAGGTGAAACTCCCTGAAAGAATTTCAATGTTTATTAGTCTTCAGAAATGGTTAATTAACTAATGCTTTCAAAGTAAGGTCAGTCTAAGTGATGACACTGGCTTGACTAAGTTGGTCCAAATTTGGAGGAAGTTGTGTATCGTCATGGGAGTTATTTCACGTAGTTGTGGAGTGGTTCTTTAGAAATAGCGAAATGCAAATACATTATCAAAAGATGAGAAAGATTTTTGGGAGTTCATGAAATAGATCGTTTATAGATATCACATGAAGGGAGAAAGGTGGGAGAAATAATTTTAAATGTTTTTATTAGGGTCCAGTGGAGACTTTGACTAAAACAAAAATCAAACCCAAAAAAAATGGTGATAGAATGAATATGCAGAAAATTAGATATGCCTTATTACACTAGTGTGTTATTTCTATGTTGCCAACTTCACCACACAACAATAATAGGAGTAAATTAGATTTCTAAAAATTTAATTTATATTCAATCCAAATCCAATAAAGAAAATTGAATTTAAAATTCATATAGATTTAACTGAATCAAATTGGTTTAAAGTTTTTGAATCTAGTTTAAATTAAATTAGATTTATATCTATTTAATTTGGATATAACATTAAAATCGAGGCTACTACTATATCTTAAAAATATAAATTAAGTTTTACTTGAACTAATTTAATTGTTATATCTTTTATTAAATAGTTAAAATATTTTTTTAAGATTGAGCTATTAATTTTGAGATAGGGGTTTAGGGTTTAGAGTTTAGGGTTTAAAAATAGGATCATATTCATGTATTATTTTTCTCAATGCTTAATTTTTTTATTATAATTTTTTTCACATTTTTTTTGTCTTGTCACAATATGAACACATATATGCTCTATGAATCTAACCATTTTAATATAATGTCTTATTGCTGGTTTAAATTTCCTTTTTTTTCTTTTAATATCTATCTTTTAAAAATAATATTTTATATGAATAACAATACACATTTTTAATATAATGAGCATACTTGAGTTAAGAATTAGTTGAGGAAGCTTGGACTGAAGCTAATATAGGATACCTCATTCAAAATTGACTCAACAATGTCTCAACCGTAATTCAATCTAAATAGACACTTTATCGAGTAAAAACTGCCTCAGGTGAAATCAACAAAATATTAAAGTAACCAAATGATTTTTTTTATGATGAACATTAATTTCAAATTTTTAAAATTTAAAAAATATTCAACTCGTTTCCTATTTAATCCAATTAATTGGGTTAAATTTAAAATTAAAAAAATAAATTTTATTTATTAAAATTAAAATGATTTACAGTGATTTGTATGGATATATAATTATGAATTGAATTTAAATATTTAGATGTTTTTTAAATCCTAATTACATGCCATAACAACCTCCAATTCTTTTGGATTTTTATCCCTCTGTCACCATCCCTTTAAGTTGAACATAATTACCAGCCAGCACTGTATGGTGTGAAAAACAAGAAGTCAAACGCGTATTTATCCTCTCTCGCAGCACATTTATCCAACAATCAGCGCCATGAGAATACCATCACAATCATATAAGTGCTATGAAGCGATATTAAAAAAACACATTAACGTATCCCAATTAATAAACGTTTAATGCAGTATTACAGGTAAAATGTAAATAAAAAATATTTACGAAAGTTAGTGTAATAAAATGATAATGGATGATTTGAGATTTATAATTTTGAATCAAAATCCCATAAGTAGGTTTAATTGATAACAGAACATTTAATTAGCAACTTACAATTATTTTGCTAGATTTATGTGAAGAAATTAGTATTGTGTGTGTGAGAGAGAGATATGAGGAAAAAGAAAATAGAAAAAAGTAAAGTTGATAGTTAATACGATAAGAAAACAGAAAGCATATGTAAAAAAAATATAAAAATTGCTGCATAAGAAAATTAAGGTTCAACGAAGGTTGTATCAGACTGGTATTTAGTTGACATAAGACCCAGTCCATAGATCCCTCCTATCTGCTAAGAAGAGTGATCTGGTTATTGATTGAATGCCCCACACATTTAAAAAGACAAATAACAGTTATTTTATTATCTCAACTATGCCCGTTTACATTGTTGAAATCAGTAATTTAGTTGGTGTGAATACAATCTACTTTAGACTTAATTCAGGCTTTGGCCATTTCAAAGCTAGTTGGTTGCTAGCTCATTAACTATAAAAAATCTGGCCATGAACCGCAACAATGTAGTTTAAAAATAGAAGGGAAGTACTGTGTGATGAGTCTTAAACAAACAACACACACAAATAATCTGCAAGGAATAGAAGAAAAAACGGAACACGGGCAACACACAAGATTTAACGTGGTTCGGTTTCCCTAATCCACGTGCAACAGGAAGAATTTTATTCACTTGTGATTGCTAAAGATTACAAATACAAGTTGTGTATTTATAGGGAGAAACTAGGGTTACTGTCTAATTGGGCCTAACTCAAATCAAGCCTCCACAAAGCCCAACAATCTCCCACTTGGAGGCTTGATAAACTTCAAAC
>Ga0209489_103216_pt1 | contig 32152 bp, 22 predicted proteins | sample SiratrowhiteBW_FD_187527 | JGI IMG/M metagenome (GOLD analysis project Ga0209489, IMG submission 187527) | Root nodule microbial communities of legume samples collected from California, USA - Siratro white BW (SPAdes) (version 2) | ecosystem: Host-associated > Plants > Roots > Nodule | place...
TATATATATATATATGGAGGTATATATAAGTGAGCTTTGTATTAAACATACCAAAAATTACAAAAAATACAAGAAACTTTTTTAGAAATTAAATTTAGATTTAGCATAACATCACAAATCTATTTATAAGGTGAGAAATATTAATAACACATTCTAACATAAGAATTGTTTTATTGGTTAAAATTTATTTAAAAGTACAAAATCACATAAAATTATTAAATAGAATGTGAAACCCGTAGATGCTTTTACGTATGGCTCGTTTGGACAATTTTTTTATAAGAACTTACTGTTGCTTTAAATTTTGTGTTAATTTGTACTTAAATCGGTTTATAAAAATTTGACTTCAATTTTCTTAGAAGTTTATCTATAGTCTTGCAATAATTTCAACCAATAAAATCTGACTTGCTGAGATTGTGTGAAATTGTACAGTAAAATTTCTGACCCCACTATATACACTGTAGGAAGTCAAAACTATTATGGTGGTAAATAGGAAGTCGATCATTCCTAGTCTATGAAAAGATAGAAAATCCAGTGTGGTATGCACAATCGGAATCGTGCTATCTTGTAATTTGATAGAAAATTGAATTTCTATAAGTGGATATTTTACGTGTTGTCCATTAAATTGGTGACCCCGGTGATATATTGTTTGATATTTAAACTTTTTCTTGAAAAGAAAACACCGCAAAATGAAATCTGATGCGTTGTACAGTATCTATAGACGTGAAAATCACGTTCTAAGCCACGCAGGACATGTTTTGCCGTTTCTAAGTCCTTAACGTGCAACTAACTTCTTGCTGAATCCAATCATTCCATATATTATTACAATTTTGCTCATTAGAAAATCATCAGGTCTATAAATACTCAACGCACTTTGCGAATTCATATGATCATATCTACTTTGAAGCATTTCTCTAAACCCTTTCACAAAACCATTACAAAGAAATTTGTCAATGGCTTTCCTTCGATCCACCTTTGCCACCTCTATGCTTCTTTTAGCACTGTTAGTCATTGCCTCCGCAAGTGACTATTATGGATATGATCGTGCACCAGAGGTTGAGAAGCCCGAGGCCAAAACAGATTACAAACCACACCTCACAAAACCAGATTATGATGAAGAGACCAAACCCAAAACAGATTACTACAACAATGGATATGGTCCAGCACCAAAGGTCGAGAAGGTCGAAGCCAAAGCAGATTACAAACACCTTACAAAACCAGACTATGTTGAGGAGACCAAACCCAAAACAGATTACTACAACAATGGATATGATTCAGCACCAACGGTCGAGAAGGTCCAAGCCAAAACAGATTCCAAACCACACCCTACAAAACCAGATTATGATGAAGAGTCCGAATCCAATACTGATAACTATGACAATGGATATGGTCCAGCACCAAAGGTTGAGAACCCCAAACCCAAAACAGACTACAAAGTTGAGAAAACCAACCCCAAAACAGACTACAATGTTGAGAAACCCAACCCCACCGAACCAAATTATTATGATGTGCCCAAACCAAAAGGAAAAGATGTGCTTCCCACAACCATTGCTGTCCAAGGAGTTGTTTTATGTAAATCAGGCTCCAGCTATTCTCCAATTCAAGGTAATGCATTTGTTCATCGATGTAATAATCACATTTTCAATGCCTATAGGTTATCAATAAATGTTTTGAAACTAGTTAATTTGTTTAAGTTTGGACTTTGGTTATGTATATGCGTATTTGTTATTAATTATGTGTGAGGGTAAGTGCAGGAGCCGTGGCGAGAATTACATGTGGATGTGAGGATGAACTTGGGTACGAGACAGGTTCTATATCAGTATTGAGCCATGTGACAGATAGTAAAGGTTATTTCTATGCTACTGTGTCACTTGGGGAACTTGGATCCAAATTGAAGGTTACTGCATGCAAGGCATACTTGGAAAGTTCTCCATTAGAGACGTGTAAAGTTCCTACCGATGTGAACTACGGGATCACTGGTGCTCGCCTTTCTTCTTATCGCGTTCTTGAAAACCTGGTCAAATTGTACACTGTGGGACCTTTCTTCTGCACCTCCCAACCTGCTAAACCACTCCCTAACAACGGTTATTGAAGTAAGTTCTGCGAGGTCCATTGAAATGGCTGCAAAGTGGAAATCATGATTTCTTTGTCGTTCTTTTATCAATGTGTGTTGTGTTTTTTTGTCTGATGTTTTGCCATGTGTTGATTTCATGTGTAATTTATTGGTGGGAGGAATTGATGAAGCCTCCTTGCCTTCAAGAGATTTATGCTACAAGTTTTAATTCTTTGTTCTTATATTGATACCTAATCCAAATCAAGGTTTTATGATTGGTTATACTTATTGCATACCACGACTCGCTTCCTATTCAACCTTCTTTCTATAACTTTCACATTTTATCTTAATCTTCATGTTTTTAAGGCTTTTTCTGAATTTTATTCTTTAAGCAGCTGAAAACTTTCCTATTTTTCATCTCCAGTTCGCACCCTTCTCTTGATCTAGATCAATCTCCAAGGAGGAATATATAATTAATAACATGTATTAAATGAAACTGGTTTTAGATTTATTGAAATGTGGAAGTTATAGAAAGAAGGTTGAATCGTAAAATGATAGGCACTGCTGGAAGTATTTCAAAGTTGTGAGTTCTATAAAGAGGAATACGTCGCACCTTACTCATGACTAGAGTTTATAAAGTGTTTAAACATTAGTGAAATTTAAATTATAAAGAGCCTGCGTGTGTTAAGAAACTCGTTTAGATTGACAAATATCCACGTTCTAGAAATAGCTTTCACTGTGTAAATATATTTACATTATTAAATACATACGGTATTATTTTTTCAATCTTCACGGGTGGTGTGGGTCTGGTCAGCACCAATCCTACAGTGAAAATTATGGAACTGAGCATCAATCTTGAACGAGATGATGGGCTGGAATGATGAAATTGTTGTCTGCCGTGCCTGAATCTGGTACACACTACCAGTTTTGCTCTTACCTTGTCAACTGAGGGAGAAGTGAAGGAATTTTGTTGGTTTGGTGGATCTATATCCTTGTAAATTTTCGTTTGAAGATGGAAAGAAATTTGTAAGAATATTATTATCAAAGTTTTTTTTAATCTAAGTTACCTTCAAGCATTTTGCTCGTGCTTTCTTCTCATGTGGCAGAAAATCTATACAATATTGGTTATGTATTTGGTCAAGTTATATAGGTAAAAAAAAACACATTCAGGAAAAAACTTTGATGCTTAAATCATAACAGGACACAAATGATTTTAAACAATTAGTTAAGATGCATTAGTTTATAATTTCTCCTGTTGTCTTGTAGAGTAAAAGTAGCTTTGTTATCGCTAATGAGAGAACTTTTTTATTAATTCAGAAATGTTAAACAAGCTCAAGTTATCTATGTTGGTTACAAGAAAAGGCTATAAAATGTAATTAATCTTACATATTAATCCAACGAGATCATATATGGACCGACACTAATCAAGAAACTCATCAAATTCGAAAACTCAACGACAAATAGATAAATAATGACAAAAATCAATTAAATACACTAATAAGTTCATATTATCTCACACTAAAACAAGATTAACTTAGAAAATATTATCTCACACTAAAACAAGATTAACCTTAGAAAGTGGGTTGATGTAACAGTATATCAGTATATCAGAGACACCCAGTACTAATATAACAGTATCACAGCAATTTGAAGAAGAAAAGAAATGAAAACGTAACAAAGGAGAATTTTATTCAAATTCCAGAGGAAGGGAACATTCCTTAACAGAAAATCCCAGAAGATACACAACTGTCCCCCTTTTCTCTCTCCTCTTACTATTTAAATATTAATATTTTGGCCACTCATAATTAGCCCATTTGGAATTAGCTATTTTGGGCCGTGTACTGTATCTCTTTCCTTCGTAGCCTTTTTCTATAATACTACTATTCTCTGCAATTGCTCTTTCAGTAGCTATCTTTGTTACATTACCTTCCCCTTTAAAAACAACCTTGTCCTCAAGGTTAAAGTTTGGAAAGACCTGCTTAATAACCATGGTATCCTTCCACGTTGCTTGAGTTTCATCCATCCCCTCCAATTTTATTAAATGTTGCTGCACATGCTGCTGGTTTCGAATAATGACTCGGGTTTGTAAGATGGCTTCTGGTTGTAGCAATGATTCAGCATCTGACTGGGTAATGGTATATAGGGTTGAAAATGATCACCTTTGCACAATTTCAGCTGGGAGCAATGAAAGACAGGGTGGATTTTTGCATAAGGAGGTAGTAGCAGTTTATAAGCGACTTCCCCAATCTTCTCAATTACAGGAAATGGTTCAAAATAGCGAAGGCTCAGTTTTTGATTTTTTCTTAGCAGTACAGAGTGTTGCCTATACGGTTGAAGTTTAACCAGTACCATATCTCCAATTTCTAACTGCATGGGGCTTGCGTTTTTTATCTGCTTCTTTCTTCATGTGTTGTTGTGCCTTCTGTAAACTGATCTTCAGTTTGTTAAGTGTGGCATCCCTCTGGAGAAGTTGGTTTTTAACCTGAGGAGGGTCCTGGTTACTGAAGGTATATTTAATTATTTGTGGAGGCTCTCTACCGTAAACCACTTTAAATGGTGTCATGCCGGTACTGTGATGAAAAGAAGAGTTGTACCAAAATTCTGCCCATGGCAACAGTTTAGACCATTCTTTAGGATTATCATAAGTAAAGCACCTTAGATACATCTCAATGCATTTGTTCAATACCTCAGATTGCCCATCTGTTTGGGGGTGATAAACAGTGTTGAATTTCAAAGAAGTACCACTCAGCTTGAACATGTGTTGCCAAAATTGGCTCGTGAACACCTTATCACTATCAGAAACTATTATCTTTAGAAATCCATGCAACTTGACAATGTTTTTCACAAAGAGCTCAACCACTATTAAAGTCAGCCTTTAAACTAACCAAATGTGCGTATTTGGAAAGTTTATCAATAACCACCATAATAACAGTGTGCCCATTAGAAGAGGGAAGGCCGGTAATAAAATCCATGGCCACATCCTCCTATATTTGTTCCAAAATCGGCAACAGTTGTAGTAACCCGGATGGTAGAGTTGTAGCATGTTTGGTTTGTTGACATGTTAAACAATTCTGCACATACTCCCTTATATCAGCCTGCATACCGGGCCAGTAAAATTGTGCAGCAATTCTCTTCAAGGTGCGTGTAAAACCAGAATGTCCACCCCACAATGTGCTGTGGAATTCCTGAAGTATTGTTTTAACCAATTCATGCCCTTTGGGTAAAACCAATCTGTCTTTCCAATACAGTAACTGATTCAAGACTGAATAATAAGGACTGGGAGGATTGTTTTGCAAACACAATTGCGTAATGTCACGTAAGTGATGGTCTTGTGCCATTGCTTCTCATAATTCTGGCAACAGTTGTAGTTTTGGCTGAGATATAGCCATCATAAAAGATCGGGAAAGAGAATCAGCAGCCACATTCTCTTTGCCAGGTTTATACTCAATAGTAAAGTCATAACCAATCAACTTATGCAATCAGTTTTGTTGTTCGGGTGTGTGTACAACTTGATCAGTGAGTAATCTTAGGCTCTTCTGATCAGTTTTTATAATAAACTTGTGGCCAAGGAGATAATGTCTAAATTTTGCAATAGCCTTTGTGATTGCGAAAAATTCTCTCGTATAAGCAGATTGACGTTGCATCCTATCTGTGAGCTTTTTGGAAAAATAAGCAATAGGACGTTGGTCCTGGCTCAAAATAGCACCGATACCCACCCCTGAAGCATCAGTTTCCAGAGTGAAAGTTTTCGAAAAATCCGACAAGGCTAAGACTGGAGCTTGTGTAAGTGCAGTTTTGAGCATGGAAAAAGCTTCAGTAGCATCCATTCCCCATAGAAATTTATCCTTTTTCAACAAATCAGTCAAGGGAGCCGCAATTACAGCATATGATTTGATAAATTTTCGATAGTACCCAGTTAAACCAAGGAATGCTCTCAGCTGCTTAATATTTTGCGGTACTGGCCAATGTAAAACTGCCTGTACTTTGCTTTTATCCATTGCTACTCCTTGCCCTGAAACTGTGTGGCCCAAATAGTCTACTTGTTGTAACCCGAAGGAACATTTAGATAGTTTCGCATAGAGTTGGTGTTGTTGTAGCAACTGAAGAACCAAGTCCAAGTGTAACAGGTGATTACTCCAGGAAGAACTGTAGACTAATATGTCATCGAAGAAAACCAAGACAAATTTTTGAAGATAATCTTTAAAAATATTATTCATGAGACTCTGAAAAGTGGCTGAGGCATTAGTAAGCCCAAATGGCATAACTAGCCATTCATAATGTCCTTGGTGGGTCCTAAAAGTTGTTTTGTGCCTATCCTCTTCAGCAACGAGAATTTGGTTATAGCCTGATCTGAGATCTATCTTGGAAAAATAATGAGAGCCATATAACTCATCAAGGAGTTCATCAACTGTGGGGATGGGAAAGCTGTCCTTGATTGTAATTGCGTTTAAAGCCCGATAATCTGTACAAAACCTCCATGTACCATCTTTCTTCTTAACCAAAATAATCGGGGAAGAGAATGGGCTAGTGCTGGGTGCAATAATGCCTGCAGCAAGCATCTCTTGAACCATCGTTTATATCTGTTGTTTTTGATTGTGCAGATACCGGTAGGGACGCACCTTGACTGGTTTTGCATCCTTCATTAAAGGAATAACGTGATTATGACTTCTAGAGGGTGGTAAGGTGGTGGGTGTAGCAAATATAATACTGTAATTATGCAGTAGCTTTACCAACTCAATTGGCATTTGATCTGGTAGCTCAAGACACGAATCAGGAAACACCTCCTTTTGTTGACACTGTAAGGTGAAAACCTCTACAATAGCATGAGTATTATGCATCCTGCGAAGGTGATTAAATTGAGCAGGACCTGGTAATTGATATTTATCACCATGTAATTTGACAAACTGCTTATCCTTATAGAATTTCAAAGTGAGCTTGCTGTAATCGGAAATGTGAGGGCCCAATGTAGCAAGCCACACTGCTCCAAGTACCAAATAAGCACCAGAAATTGGTAAGAGATATACAGGAATTTTTAATAATTGTCCCTGTACCAGTACCTCAAGTTACTTCACCATTCCTTCAGCTTCTAATGAATTACCATTTCCCACCAAAACTACCAGTACCTCAAGTTGCTTCACCATTCCTTGAGCTTCTAATGAATTACCGTTTCCCACCAAAACTTGAAAGCTAGGGGCCTCTTCCACTGGCAGTTTCAAATAATTTGCAATTCGAGGTTGCAGAAAGTTATCGGAACTACCACTGTCGAGTAAGATTTGAATCACCATGCCATTAATAGTACCTTGAAGCTTCATGGTGCCTAGCCCCATTGAGCCTTTTAAGGCGTTATATGATAAATGAGGGTCCTGTATGATATTATCAACCATTTCTTCTGGTGCAAGTTGGTGTTCCAACGTCTCATCCTCATCCATTTGTAGCAACAAATATTGTTTATTAGGACACCGATGAGAGGAGGTGAACTTTTCAAGTATAACATAGCCCTTTTTCTCATCGAATCTACATCTCAGCGGGGGAAATTTTTTTAACAGACCCTTGCTTTGGAAATGTGGTGGTAATTGGGGCTTGCAGTAATGGTGGAAGGCTCGTGGATTTAATGGATTGGGAGGAGGCAGTGTTTGTTTGTGGATGTCGAAAGGGGTAAGGGTCGTGCAGGGGCTTGGTTTTTGAAGTGTATTTTTCTTCATATAACTTGGCTAAAGAAACACAGCGTATTAATGTAGTAGGAGCTTGAGCTATTACATCACGTTGAATATCTGGTTTAAGTCCTCCCACAAAACAATCAATTAAAGCTTCACTTGTGACTCCTTGTACCCGGTTGGCAAGAGCCGTAAGATGAGTATAATAATCATGTACTGAAGTAACTTGTGTTAATTTGAAAAGTTGGGACCGAGAACATTCATATGGAGATGGACTGAATTCTAACTCTAAAGCACGAGTAAAATCAATCCAATAATGAAAAGGAGTAGCTCTATTTGTCATTTGAAACCAATGAATTACCTCTTTCTCCATGTGAATGGCGGAAATGGTAATACGTTGAGCATATGGCGTATTGTAGTAATCAAAAAATTGTTCCGCCTTGAAGATCCATTGAAGAACTTCCGAACAGTCAAAGCAGGGAAAATCCAGCTTGACATTCCGCACCTGAAACGGTGGCGGGTTCGTATAGCCGCTGCCTGAACTGTGGCCCTCTGCAACGTGATGAAAATTTCCTCCAGGACTGCGATTTTGTTTTAGCAAAGTCTCCACTGTATCTTCTATAGTTTCAAATCGAGTTCGATTTTCCTGACGATCCGTTTCCATCATCTCTAAGATTATCGTCATGGTTGCAGAGATTTCGTCATGTTCGACGACGAGAGCACCAATGTAACAGTATATCAGTATATCAGAGACACCCAGTACTAATATAACAATATCACAATAATTTGAAGAAGAAAAGAAATGAAAACGTAACAGAGGAGAATTTTATTCAAATTCCAGAGGAAGGGAACATTCCTTAACAGAAAATCCCAGAAGATACACAACTGTCCCCCTTTTCTCTCTCCTCTTACTATTTAAATATTAATATTTTGACCACTCATAATCAACCCATTTGGAATTAGCTATTTTGGGCCGTGTACTGTATCTCTTTCCTTCGTAGCCTTCTCCTATAATACCACTATTATCTGCAATTGCTCTTTCAATAGCTATCTTTGTTACAGTTAATTTAAATGTAGTTTGAATAGTACCTACACTCAATTCTATAAATAGGTTGGTACTACTAAGTGAAATATAAATAGTTTTAGTAGTATTAAATACTCCGGCCGGCCGAGACCTGAGAAATAAACCGTCAAGCAGGACGATCAAATTAATAAGATAGGAAGGAAGACACTTTCCTAATCCATACAAAAACAGTATAAGGATTCCTGATATAAACTTCTGGTGGATAAAAAAATGTGAAACTACTTAAAAAAATTGAAAATAAAATATTAGTAATTTTGTATGAGTAAATAGTTTTTGTTTATATAATGTCAAGTATTTCAAAGTCACCTTATATAATAAAAGTATATACGTATAATAAATGAGTTAAACTTAAACTAAACCAGGCTAAACTAAAATTTTGTAAAGTTAATTTACCTTAATTCACCTGTGAATTTATTTTTTTAATTTTTTGTTTAAATAAATTTAGTTAGCCTTATTGAAATTAATAATCGTATATACAGATTTTTATATGTGCCGAAAAAAAAAATACTTTACATGGGTTCGACACAACTAAAGGGGACAAGATTGCTATAGTTTTTCGTTTTTAAAATAAAAGTTAGAATTAATGTTATAGTTTTAGAAAAGACAAAATACAAAAATATTGCTTAAATGAAAAATAGAAAAAAAAATGAGAGACGTTCTTAAAGAACCTGTATAACGAATAAAAAGAAATTTTTAGCTAAAAATGAATAAAAAAAAATCTATATAATACAACACAAGCATGCAGAGTACCTTCATATCTTATTGAATTGTTAATATATTAAGCTGTCGACGGAGTAATAATGTAATCCAATCATGCATTTGTACATGCAACTGAGGTCTTGATCGTGCATCCAAGTCACATCCTACTTGCTATAGTGATCAGGACAGAACGTTGAAAATTCCTTCCGAATGGTATATATTCTGTATAAAAATATTATATCACATTGCAGCAGATGAGAAAACGAGATACGTCATGGGCATCGTGATAGGAAAATAAGAAAAAAAAAAAAAGAAAAAACTGAAGTTGTGTGCTATATATAAGGTGGTCTGTTCTTCTATTCATTTTGTAAATTGGGTCTGTTTTCAACAACAAAAGACATATGAAAATGACCTGCATCCATCGTACCTTCTTTCTGGCGCTTATGCTTGTCGCAACCCTGTTGGTCCCTAAAAGTTTTGCTACTAGCAGCGGCGGTGACTTTGGTCCCAAGGAGCATGTGACCCAGAAATTCGAAGAAGAAAAACTTCTATCAACCAATATAGCCATTCAAGGCATTGTTTATTGCAAATCTGCCTCTAAACTCATCCCACTTGAAGGTAATTAATTTGAAAACTGTGTAACATATGCTAGTACGTATACTTAGATGTATAGTAACTTTTACGTGTTGTTTCACAGGGGCCTTGACAAGGATAACATGTGAGGCTGTTGATGAACATGGATTTGAAACGGCACCGTTTTCTTTCTTAAGTGAGGAAACAGACTCGAAGGGTTATTTCCTTGCGACTTTGTGTCCAGGGGAGGTCGCAGAAAAACATGAACTGAAGGAGTGTAGGGCTTTCATTGATGCCTCTCCTTTGAACAATTGCAGTTATGCAACAGACGTTAACAAAGGGATTAGTGGTGCTTTGCTTCACTCTCCTCGCTTCCTCCATAACAAGAAGATGAAATTATACACTGTTGGGCCTTTTCTTTTCACTTCATCACCACCATCAACCGTCTCTGATGGATATTAGATGACTGGAATCTCTAGTCCACAATCTTTCATGTGCTTCATGATTGTTTAATCACTTTATTATTTTTTCTTTCATAAAATTTAGTAATTATTATAACTTTAGATATAAGAATGTCACAATCAAAACTTTCTAAGATTTATGTATGTTTATATGTACTAAGAGTTTGAATGGGTGAAACCTATTAATGTAATGACGGTCAAAGCAATAAGAAGGCAAGATTTTCACTGAGGTATCCAGTTGGGTTAACATACGTTATTGGCTATTTAAAACCTGAGTTAGTTTGGTTTTTTAATTTCCTTCTTGATGTATCATTAAGTGTGTTCAAAAGTAAATAATACAGAGCGAATTTAAAGTTAAAAGTGGAATCATATTTCGCTGCATTAGATCTATAATTGTGTGATGCTAATATCTTTTTAATAAAATTGTTGTTGGTTGATTCTGATGCTTATTTTTGCACAATTTTAATCAAGAATTGATGTTAATAAATCTTTCTACATTAAATGTCAAATAATTGATGTTAATAAATCTTTCTACATTGTCAAATAATTGATATTGTAGGTTGTGGTTGAAAGTTTAGGCAAATTCTGATGTAAGTTTTGTTGGATATTACTCAAGTTGTCGTATCTTTAAAAAAATATGTTCAATGGTTAAATTTCGATTGCATGATTATGAAGAAGTCGTTTTTAACATGATTTTGACTTTTCAAAAGTTGTCTTCGATAAAAATGGCTTTCTTATTAATTAATAGTAAAGTTGTGTGAAAAACAAACACGTTTATTTATAAAAAAATAGAAATAATAATAAAAGATTTAGTCACTAAATGAGTACAATTAATCACTAAATGAAACAGCCACCAATATAATAACTAAATAATATTTATTATTGTTTTGTTTGTCACTAATACATAATGATTGATTTACTGACTAAATTTAGTGGCTAAATTTGTGACTAAAATTTGTGATAAGATCTGTGATCGAAATTAGTAACTGAATTTGTAATTAAAATCAATGACGGAAATAGAGACTTTAAATAATGATTGATTTAGTGATAATATTTTAAAATCTTGATTCAGTCAAGAGATTGAAAATTCATATTCTCTATTAGGAGATGGAACATTATTGTTATTTTGTTGAAATTCTCTCATTATTGAACATTCTATTACGAAGGTCATCTATCTCAGTTTCAACTACCAAATTAACATTTTTTTAGCTATTCAATCTTCTCCTTCCTCATGACCTACACATTTGAAAATGTATAATCATGATAAGATTGTCTCCCAATTTCTTTAGTTGACTTAGATCCAAGCCTATACACCTTGGCTTTGTTAATTTCAATAACTTTACACCAAATTTGTAATTCATCAAGTAACAATACTCCTATAATAAATGTTGACTACGATATTTCTTCCCATGCACAAGTAAACTTTGTTTATAAATATCAAAATAAAAATGATAATACATTGGAAAAAAATATAGAAAAAAGAACTAATGTTGAATAAATTGGCATATCATATTTATCTGTGACTTACATCCACATATGTTAATCTTTGAGCCATCCATGTTTTGTCTTTCTTCCGTTGGTATGTATGACAAAACAACTCTAATGAGATAAGAGGTTTTCCATACTAATTTAGAAATGAAAATGTGCACAAAAAAAAACAAACAAAAGTTTCTTAACTTATATAAATGGAATAAGGAATATTAAACTATAAATACAAACAAAACTATATTTTACCAATGGATCCATACAATCAAATTGCATGCCAAGTACTTTCCACAATCCACATATATGCTAACTTTAATTTTTTTCATGCCAAACAAAGACATGTAGAAGTTCAACATGAAAAATGAGTAAAAAAAATCAACAATTACTATAACATTACACTAAAAAAAAAAAAAAAAAAAAAAAAAAAAAACTCAAAGTACACATTGAGTACTATAATACTACATGAAAGGTGTTGTAGGATATCAATCAACACATGAACTTAGATACTAATTTGATAAACAAATATGAAATTATCTAAGTTTCCTAAAATATGGAATGCTAATAATTTACTAGATTTTCTAAAATACAAAGCACAAAAATAATTTACCAGATTTTCCCTATATTGAAAAGTGCTAATAGAGCCATCAGTATGAGTGAAACTCCAAAGTCTTGACAATCTAAAGCTTGATTTGTTTATGCAATTAAACTTTTCACTTTGAACGATTTTGATTCTCAATGTTGAAATAAGTTATCCCATACATTTTTCACAAACCAATTTGACTACTTCATTGTATTACGAGCTTTATTGAGTGAAGTTTTCAATATGTTTGCACCTTACATTTCAATTTTCCTTCTTGTCCACCTCTGGTTAGGTGGGAAAATAGTTTATTTTCTCTATAGTAAAATAAAACAAGTTAGAACTATATTAAAATTAGGAATTTATAATTAATTTAAGGTTAAAAACTAATATAAATACATACCATGAACTTACTGAACCACATGTCTCTAATGATTTCAGGCTCCTTTTGCCATAATAGTCATGATTTAGTATAGTGGCTTTTGAAGATATCACCAATGGCATTTGCTGCAAAGTATGAAAGTAAGAATTTACAAAAAAATACAATTATAAACACATGTTATATATAAAATTTAAACAAAACTTAACCTTGTTAAAATTTAAGAGATTTACCCATATCCATAAGTAGCTAATTTTCATCTTCTTGGGATTGAATGTAGTCTTTCAAACTCAGATGTATTTTGGATGTATTTATATATGATACAATGTTTCTACTTGTTGTTGGTGTTTTCACTTCATGCTCAATGCTAGTTTCTATTTATTCAATAGAGTCTTGAACTTGATCTTTGGATTTGACTGGGATGTACTTCTAATAATCTAACTTAAATGAAAACGTTCAATACCTTGTGATGCCACAAATGGATCCCAATGTATTGACTGTGTTTACAACTGTTCTTAAGGCAAGTTAAATCGCTAAACAACTAGAGAATCAGAGTTTAGAAGATTAACCTATGAATTTCATGCGGGAGGAACCAACTTGAATGATTTTTATTTATGCAGAAGCAACAAGTATTTCCATTTGTTATCTATAATTTATAAACTAGAATACAAACAAGCCAAAATATAAGTTATTTTTACTGATATTTTAACTTAACTGCATTCGTTAATCACTGATTTCTTATTCCTTTTCCAGAATTTAATTTCTTAACCTCAACAACATTATCTTTAAAAACCTTAATACTTAGTAAGCTTCGCTTACTCGAATTTTAACTGAAGTTGTTTCTCATGGGTTCGACACTCTTACTTCATACATTATATTACTTTTGACTCGGTCTACTTGCCAAAAAGAGTCAACAATAACAACACAATGCAAATAAATCAATTCAAAAGCATAGATTTTTAAAAGTATCGAATTCATCCAATCCGTTATGTGGCAGTAAAGAAGGTTAACACGTACACTACAAGAAAAAGTTAAATTACCAACGAAATTTTATTGACGGAACTTTATCCGTCAATCAAATATCATTATCGACGATTTTATCAACGGATATCATCCGTCGCTAAATTTACTGACGAATTTATCCTAAACTCGTCGATAATTATTGACAGACTCAGAAATCCGTTGATAGTTCATCGGTAATTACCGACAAACTCAAAAATAAATCGGTAAATTTATAGACAATCAATTTATTGACGAATTTTAAGTATTTTCGATGGATTTGTCTTGTCGATAATTTTTGTTTTTTTTAGTGGTAGTCAATAGTTTATTTACCTCACCTGGTCGTGAAAGAGACTAACATTTAGTTAAAAATTTATTAATTCGCACATAATAGGAAAAGAAACTAACAAATAGTCAACAATTTCTTAATCCGCATGTAGCGGTGAAAAAGACTAATATATAGTCAATAATTTATTAATCTGCAAGTAGCGATGAAAAAGACTAACATATAGTCAACAATTTATTAATCCACAAGTAGTTGTGAAAGAGACTACTACGTAGTCAACAATTTATTAATCCGCATGTAATAGTGAAACAGACTAACACATGATATATAGATTTGCACGTAACGATGAAAGAGGCTAACACCTAATGAATAATTTATTAATCTACATGTAATGGTGAAAAATGCTAAAACATAATCTACAAATTATTTATCCACACGTACTTAGTTAACAAATTTTACTTCCAGTACTACATTAATTAATACTTGCATCACCATAATTAGTATATGTACCCCTATAACTTTAAATATAATAGTTTATGTTTTTCATTACACAAAGTCTAAAGCATTCAAACAAAAACTTCTAAAGAAACCTTGCAATGCACAAAATCAATTCTAAATTCTATGATAACAAACACACAACCACCACCATATTTCATAGGTAGACTAAGTATAAAATTTCATAAATAATAGTGGGAAGTGATTTGGAACTCAGACTCATCTACCTTTATAAAAATGAATACCCACCACAAGAATAACTTAAACACACAATTGCATTTTCTTTCTCTTCGATTTTAACTCCGTCTTTCAATTACTATCAACCGCAATTGCAAACCTCTAGCAAGTATGAACCTCTTCCCATTAATTCTTTCGTGGTTCTCAAATTGTTTCGGGCATCCTACCACACCATGCTATGTTTTAAGCCACCCAACCACCACCTAGACCCCTTTTATAGTGTACAATGCAAGAAGCAACTGCCCCGCTATTTCTGGACACTTTCTTCTCACACCTCCATAATATTAGTCTGCACCTTCATTGTGTATGCGAAATGGCAAAAATCGACTTAGAATTAAATTTTACACCCTAGCTCTACCCTTCACCCTCTAACTTCATTTTGCGTCACGGAACGTGCAACCCAAATCTCTATATGTTCATGTACCTCTCCACAACTCTTTAGTTTTTATTTTGGCTATCATAGAGTACGTTCATTGCACCTTTGGTTACCTAGCATGTTTGTTTGTGTTGTTGACGGTGGTTGAAGTTTAGTAGAGAACATGGTTTGGGCGTATTGTGGGGAGCAGTTCGTGACTGAAATTAAGACCTCCAATCTACTTCCTTTGAATATCTACTCTAAGCTTGCCCATTTATATCTACATTATAACAACACAATGCAAATAAATCAGTTTAAAAACATAAATCTTTAAAAGTATCAAATTCACCCAATCTATGTGACAGCGAAAGAGGCTAACACGTAGTCAATAATTTGTTTATCCTCATTTAGTGGTGAAAGAGGCTAACACTTAGTCAAAACTTTATTAATTCACATGTAATAGTAAAAGATACTAACAAATACTCAACAATTTATTAATCCGCACATAATAGTAAAAGAGACTAGCATCTAGTCAACAATTTATTAATCCACAAGTAGCGGTGAAGGAGACTAAACGTACTCAACAATTTATTAATCCGCACGTAGCAGTGAAATAAACTAACATATCATATGTAAATTCTCATGTAACGATGAAAGAGACTAATATCTAGTGAATAATTTATTAATCCATATAAAACGGTGAAAGATTCTAACACGTAATCAACAACTTATTTATTCACACATACCTAGCTAAAAAAATTTTGCTTCCATTACCACATTAATTACTACTTGTACTGCCATAATTACTATATGTACCCCTATAATTTTGAACATAATAGATTGTGTTTTTCACTACACAAAGTTTAAAGCGTTCGAACAAAAACTTTTGAAGAAACCAATTCCAAATTGTAGAAAAACAGATACCACCACCACCAAATTTCATAGATAGACTGAGAACATAATTTCATAAATAATAGTGAAAAGTGATTTGGAACTCAGACTCATCTGCCTCTGTAAAAATAAATACCCACCATAAGAACAACTTGAACACACAGTTGCGTTTTCTTTCTCTTCAATTTCAACTCCATCTTTCAACTCCTATCAACCACAAGTGCATACGTCCACCAAGTATAAATCTCTTACCATTAATTCTTTCGTGGTTCAAATTGTTTCGGTTTACATTTTTTTTTTGAAAGTGTCAATTTTGATTACTTCCATAAGAATAATTTTGGATTTTAAAATTTTATGGAGGTGCAGGACGACGTTATGGAAGCGCAAGAAGAATTTGTCCCACTCAACATGCCAATGGCCCATTTTAACCTATTTTAATTATTCTTTAAGAAAATAAAAATCTAATAAATTTGTATATTTATTAAAATTGAAGTCATATTATTAAATTTAAAATTTAAATATAATTTAATATATAAATATTATTATTTTAATTTTTAAAATATAATTATTATTTTATAAAATAAATCTACTACGACTTACATGTCGGTCCAACATAAGTTTATTTAAGTACCTAATCTAAATATTTTTTATTCTTCATGTCAGTCCTTCAAATCATTTGTGAAAGCTACTATTCATCTACAAATTAATGTGATATATCCGGCACGTAAAATATTAATAACTTATAAGATGTTGTTATTCTTTTATATAAAACCTTATGATGACTCCTGATCAATGCAAAGTTGATCACGTTCATGACAAAAAAGAAAGCATAAAAAAGAGTTTATTGGTTTTAAAATTAATTGTTGGTATACCTATTTGGTAAAAAGGTCATATTAGCCTACTATTAATTACCAATTAATAAATTATTACTTATTGATTCAATTTACTCAAATTTAGATTGATTCTAATTGACCTTAATTATATTATATATGGTAATTCTGGTCATTCACTAGTAGAAAAATAACATTTATATTCTGAGAGGCCTTTATCTTCGGGTTCCGAATCGACGTTGACCCATGAAACGTTAAAAATGACGTCGGTTAAACAATCCACGTAGTAAAAATCATTACCACGTCGGTTAAGATCAGAAAACCGACGTGGTGCTGTATCGTGATCATGACGTCGGTTGGAAGCCCCACAACCAACGTAATAGGGTTGTTTTTTTAAAAGAAAAAATCAGAAAAAAAAATTTAAGAATTTTCCAGAATAGCTTTGATAAATCTTCAATACATACAAAGAAAAACCACAACAATTTCCAGAACCTTTTGGCAAATATAAATAGATGAAATAGTAGGCTGAAATCTAAAAAAATACAAAAATATTAAAAAAATAGGGTAAACAATGGAATTTTGGAAAAAAAAATTCAGAATCCCCTTTGGAGATGGCTTAGGAGCTTCGTTACACAATTTCGGGAAACTTTCATTTTTGAAGCGTCTCAATCCAAGCTTTCTATCAAAAGTTATGGCCATTTGAAGTTTTTTTGTTCAAAAAATTTTGAAACCTAAATCTAGGATACAAACATCCAGAAAGCATTCCAAACATACAAAGATACGAAAACATACCTCTTGTAGATAGTGAGAACAAAACCAGTGAACGGAAATCAACCCAAACGAAATCTATCAAAACCAAAAAATGCAAAAATGGAGTGAATGAAACCACAAAAGACAATGAGAGACGGGGGAGAACAACACGCGAAGAAGAACACCACGTACCAATGAGAACATGAGCAAGAAAGCGATATAGAATGCAAGAGAGAATGCGTGAGAGAGAAACTGAGCGAGACAGAACTGTGAAGAAATAGAGCGCATAAGAGTGAAAATGAGAGAGGGAGGCAAAGTGTAAAAGTAAAAACAGTGAAGCTAGAAGCACCATGTCGGTTCTGGGCTTCTAACTGACATGGTGCATGGCCTGAAATCCCCAATTTTAATTATGATGACCCACCACGTCGGTTAGAAACCCAGAATCGACGTGGTATAAACCCTAATTTCACCCAGCTTTTTCCTCAATGTACTCAGTGTGACCATGACGTCGGTTGGAGTCCTATAATCGACGTCATGGTTGGACACACCACGTCAGTTTGTAGCTCCTAACCGACGTGATGCTCACCTGCCATTTGAAAATTTTTAAATTTTGAATTTTTATTTTTTACTGATATATCCATGACGGTTGTTTTGTTTAACTGACGTTGTGTACACATCACAATGTCATTTTTGGTCTAATCGACGTTATGAATGTTGATTTATTTACAAAGATGTCACCGCATTTTTGACAACGTCGATTTTTGGTTTAATCGACATTATATTGACGGCGTAGAAGCCCTTTTTTCTACTAGTGATTCATGATTCATAACGTCCAAAATCATAGGGAAATATATGGTCGTTAACTATACTCATATACTCTTGAAAACCTTCTTACATTCTTACTGACTTGAGCGAGCGTCAGAGAGTTTCTGCAAGTGGACCCCTATTCGGTTCAACGTCTTTAACTCAGTTGCCGATAACACCACCTCAGACGACCTCCACTCGAGTCAGGTAAGAACATTTGGCGCCCACCGTGGGGTCAAATAAACTTTTCGTACCCTCCATTATTATTTGAAAGAATCATCCTAATCCCTCCATTTTCATTCTACATTGTCAATTATATTATTTTATTTATTTTATTTGAAGGATATAAAGTATAATGACCATTAACATGTCAGGAAAATTTTAGAATAGTGCATTATTAACATTTCAATAAATATTTACCAATATTATATTATGACACTTATCAGTTAGTCATGGGTTTGCACTAAACATAATTTCTCTCTATGTACAAGGTGAAGTTACATACAATTCTTCTATTATACCTTCGCATAGAAAAAACCCTCAAGTTGTATGTTAATTTTATATTCACACTAACCATATATTTTTGTGTGATTTAGATGAGCATGCAATTTATTATATGTGTTAGACTAAGAAAATGCTTAAATCAAAAGCTCGAAAGCCAAACAAACGTTCGCCCACTCAAACCCGAGTACAAAGATCAAACAAACGCTTAACTTGGAAAATGAACTCTTAAACCCAGTTCCTAAATCCATGTTCTGCAAAGACTTGAAAACTCCACGGGAAATGCCTTATCCAAACAGAAGGTAGGCCGAGATGAGTTCACCTTGGTCATCAAAACAGTTCACCTGTTAGAATCACGAACTCGAGAGGTTTATGTACCTACCCGGTAGATTATTACAATTGATTCTAATTGACCTCAATCATATTATGTTGTGATAATTCTAGTCATTCGTGATTCATAACGTCCAAAATCATTATAGGAAAATATATGGTATTTAATGACAAGGTCTTATAAATATGACTAGGTCTACAGGGAGTAGGGAGTATCTTTTGTCTATCTATCTCATTATACTCATATATTCTTAAACACTTCTTACACTTTTACTGACTTGAGCATCAAAGAGTCTTCTGCAGGTAGTCCCATTCAAGTTCAACGTCTTCAACTCAGTTGCAGACAACACCACCTCAGACGACCTCCACTCGAGTCGGGTAAGAACAATTGTTTTTTCCTATAAGAAACTAGAAGAAACATAGAAAAAATATTTGCTCACAGAGTTTGTGAGACTAAAAAATCTTTAAAACCATAATTTAATGATGGTTAAATATTTTGAGTTGGATTAAGTATAATTTTTGAAAATAAGACATTTTCACATTTAGTTTTAATAGACTTTTTCATCATAGATTTTAATTATTAACTATATGAAATAATATGATAAAAATTAACGAGATTTTGTTATCATAATATATAAAAAAAAATCTACCTATAATAATTAATCAATTAATTAATTATTTAATTTATTATTTGAAACTTAAGGTGTTCATCATGTATTGTTTGCGAAGCATTCATGTCAAGCAATATATCTTAGACTTAATGATAAATCAAATAAAAAAAAGTTTCTTATTAATTAACTTCCGAAATTATTGCTTATGAAGCCAAGGTGTTTCATTATCATTCTATTTTTATTTTCACTATAATTTGTTGTAAACTTTAATTTATTAACATCTACGTACGTAGACACTTAACATGAAAATTAGCTGCTAGGATTTCCATGCTGCTAAAGTGGTACCATGTAAACTAAACATAAAAAAATAATAATAATAATAAGAGTCACGAAGGTGTAAGAGTGACACTTTTTTTCTTCTCATTTATTAAATGAAAATTTTACATGTGCAACTTTCAATTCTCCTACAGCCTTCTAATATCTAATAAAAAAATAATATTTTGACTTTTTTGAGTTGATTCGTCCAAACAGGGTGAGTGTGTAGTAAAAAATGGGGTGTTCGTGTATCATCACCCCTTTACTTAAAGTATAAACAGCCTGGAAAATCTAACAAGGTGGTGGATTCAATATCCCTCCAAAAATAGCTTTTGCATTTAAACAAGAGGATAGGAACGTTGTATTGAGTGAACCAGCATAAGCCAAATCTACATCCTTAACCTCCACACCCTCGCAGGGGTTCCTAGTGCTGCATTGCAGAGACACTGCTATGTTTGACACTGTAGTTCCTTTTATATTGCGGAAATGAACATTGCTGATCTTCCATACCGAAGTTGATGGCTGAACATTTACATAGTTAGATCACATAACAACAAGGCTATACAATTTCACACAAAACTGTTGGAACCACACATGAAGTTAATCCAAAAGTAAATTTAACCATTCCAATATTTCAAGTAAAAAGGGTTATGAAATTATTATATGTTTTTCCAGTCATTTAGCTTAATTTGTCCTTTTTCTTTCTATCTCACTCCAAAGTTGCATATTGCACGATTGCATGGTTAAGTTACTTACTGCTCTGGCCAATTTGGAGCCATAACTCTGATCAATGACAACTGGGTTCTGGACGTCCTTCATGATGATGCCTTCATAGGTAATGTTCTTAACTTCCGCCGGCACTGTCCCGATCCAGGTTTTGATTCTGGCACCGTTGGTGGTGTTCACGAACGTGCAATTCGTAACAGTAACGCCGGTCACACTTCGCTCCTCTGGCCTCTTACCAAGGCTTCCCACACTGATGCCATGACCGGGACCGCAGGTAATGTTATGGATAGTAAGGTTAGTGGTACTGTGTCCGATGGAAATACAGTCATCGCCGGTTCCAATCACGCTGCTGGAGACCTTGATCATATCGCTTGAGCTTATGTGCATGCCATCTGTGTTGGGACTGTTTCCCGGTGCTGTTATGTTGAGGTGAGACAGTGACACGTTGGTACACCCGTGAATGTGAAAGTGGAACTGCATGCTGTTCAACGAAGTGATTCCTGTCACCATCGAGTTGTTCACCTTGTAGAATTTTAGAGACTACATGTAAACAACCTTGTAAGATGAGGTTTATATCTGTTTATATATTATTAATGGTTCCTGATAAGTTCAACAACATTATTAAGATAAAATATTGAAATGTCTCATTCTAATTGATCTGAGATCTTCAACGATCTTAATGAATAAGAAAGAAAACTGAATGTGTTAAGAATATGCTTACAGACGGGAGGGGAGCACAATCGTTTTTGTTCTTCTTGCAGTCGTTATATGGCCACATAGCAGCTCCTTGGCCATCAAAAACTCCTCTGCCAGTCAACACAAGGCCATCAATGTCTTCAAACGTGAACCATTCTGGACTCACATACTCAGATGGATCTGTGTTGGCTTTAACAGTTCCTACAACTTCAACGGTTATAGGTTTAGGGCTGCTACATGGCCCCGCGAACATAGTTTGTGCAGTACGATAAGTTCCCTCTGGGATCAAAACCTTTGCTTGAGTAGTACTGTTCTTGCATGCTGCTCCCCATGCAGCTCTAAATGCCTGCATATATATAACCATTCCTTAAACATATCTTCCCTAACTGTATATTAATATGATCACGTACCACATGCTCATGCATTTTACTTCTCTCTAAAGCAACAAATTGTGCTTTAAATTTCCTCCATTATTTCAATCAATCGTTTGTTATATTTGACCGTACATACATGTAGTTATTCACATAGTTCGGAAGGAATTGGTTGAATCTAGGAAGGTAATCAAATAGATTAAACTCACATCAATATTGTCTGTCTCGCCGTCTGCCACAGCACCGAATTTTGTCACGTCAAAAATTTTTGGACCGTTATTTTGAGTTGGAAGGAGGAGGCTACGGCGAGTCTCAAGGACACGCGATGCACCTATCATGCTGCAAGAGAGCAAAGCAATGCCTAAGAAAAAAATGGCTTTCGCCGTAGCCATGGTGATTGGTCACCTTTAACCTCAACAACGCAGAATGTTAAGGTTTTAAATTGCAGCTTTTGTGGTTTGATATTATGTTAAGGATGCTGTTTTTTGTCACGGAACTGCAATTCAGAACCTGTATTCTACGTTTTTGGAAGAGATTGTTAACACGTGACTTGAAATATTTCTATACAAGCGAATTTAGCTCATCCTCAGCCAATATGAAATCTATCTTTGGGGAGCATCCCTTGTTAATCGGAATGTGTAACTTTTTAATTAATTTGATTTAGCTTTTCTTTAATTTAGTATTGCCTTTCTCCACATTTAGCAGCTTCGTTAAGCAAAAGCTTAAATAATTGGCATGCATACCTGGCATGGCCTCATCTTCGGAATCTCATTTTTGCAACGACATATTTAAAATGTATATAATATGTATAAATGTAGGAAACAAAAATATAATCATGTAATGTTCTGTAATCGATACAATATTGCAAACACAGTTTATTGGCCTTTGGATTCAAGTGTAATTGTGCTGAATCTTTTTTCAAAAGGGAGGGAACTGACTTAGATTTGATGAAATCTATATCTATATCTATCTATATCTATATTTAACTATGGATGAGCAAGACTTCTATAGTTCGATTTTTGTGATGTTAAAAATGATTTAGTTTTGAATGAGAGACCTTTACTTGAAAACTTAACTTCAGGGACAGTTTTTTTCTTTTTTTTTCCAATTTTGATGAGTAAATTTAACTTTTCTCTACCTTCATAACACTCTGATTTTGTAACCCATGTGTTTGATTTTCTTTTCACATATTTATTGGGAAATTATTTTATAAAATAAATAAACATTATTTAGTTATAAATTTTTTATTTCAAATTTATTAAAATTTTAAAAATCATTTCAAAATAATTTTTTTTAAACCAAAAAATAAAGACAGTTAAACGTAACTCGAACAATAAAACTTGAACTAGTTTTATAAAGGGATAAAAATTTCATACTTTTAATATTAGTGAAAAAAGAAGTTCAGTTGGACTAAAAATAAGTTTAGCTTGATAAAAAATCATAATTGCAAATATGATAAAAGTATTAAATTCAATTCACTTAAGACGAATTGTTTTTAGTTTGATGTAGTTTCAGACAAATTCATTTCTGCTTAAGTATTTTAAACACGTAAAATGGAAAAGTGGGTAGAATAATTACTAGCGATAAAGCAAGTTTCTTTTTTCATAGTTTTGAAACTAAAAAATAAAAATTAATTATCACACCCTAAATTACTTAACTTCTTAATGGATCTGAAGTCATATGTAATGGCTCAATGAGTTAAGGGGAAATTCGAAAAAAGAACACGACAAATCTATGAAGTCCTTTCAACACTGTTTTAAATGGTAGGATCAAATTCAATTTGTGATAAAACCAAATGTTTAGTTAAATCATTGACATTGAGTGAAAGGAAATCTACATTAATGAATTAACTGACTTAAACAGTCTTTAAGAGGGTGTTACTTTAGGTTTAGGAACAGAAAATTCAAACCGCTGTCTAATTCAATAAAATTATATGTACGAATTCGTGTCTCCGTATAAACACCCACCAAGCGATTGAAGTTGAGTAGCCTCTTTTTAAGAAATTTTCATTGGAGCTGAGTTATAGTATCTAATAAAAAATGTGTCCTAATTGTTAAATTTAGTATACAAAATGCATAAAATGGAAAATAGTTACTGAATATTAAAGTGGAACTACCGAAATTTGTATGTTCTAATTTTGTGATATAAATATACCAGAAAATAATTATAAGTAAAAAGTAAAAAAAAAAAAAAAAAAAAAAAAAAAAAAAAAAAAAAAAAAAAAAAAAAAAAAAAAAAAAAAAAAAACTTAGCTCTTAAATAGCGAGTGATATATACTTTAGAAAATAAAATGTAATAATAACTATTATTTTCAAAGTTAATGGAAATATAAATTATTTTAGATTTTATTAAAGTGTATCTTATTTTATCACAATTTTTAATCATTAATTTCTAATCAATGGCCATAAGTAAGCTTTACCTTATAAAATAAATTTTCTACATTTAGAGAAGTAAAAAAAAATAAAACTAATTATAAATGGTATCATTTGTGGGTTTTTTGTGTTTCAATAATAAAACACTTTCAGTACATCCTTTTACTCAAGTGAGACCCAATAGTTGTTGTGGATAGCAAAATTTTACTGAGAAAAGAAAACACAAATAAATACTGATTGACCCAGTTGTTAGCTTTTTGTAAGTTTTGTATTTTTATGTATAGTTTAGAGATAGGTAGACGTATTAGGGCTTTGTTTATTTGGTCTGTCATTTTCTTTGACTACGCACTGTAGCTTCCGCGTAAAATCACTTAAAATTTCCCACGGACTCGCTTATGAAACGCGGTACCAAACGCACGTTTAAATCTAGCAAATTTCGATCTATACACAGAAGAACAACAACAGGAATTGGAGAAATGTCTTTGGAAGCAAGCGTTGTGTTCCACTTTTGGGGAAGTTCCCTCCTTGCCAAGAAAAAGCTGTAGTCCTACTTCTGACATCGCTGACACTTGTCATAGACCCTTTACTTAAAACCACAACCACCTCTTTCTCCTTTACCCTCACCCTCATTTTCAACGGTCAAAATACTCCTTTTCCATCTTCACACTTGGGCTAGGGAGAAAAAGTTTACTATGTTCCTTTTATTTCTTAAATTAATGCTTAACCTCACATCAGCTATGATTAGTAGTATCTAGAGTGGAACTGAAATAGGAAAAACAAAGCATTCGTAACTTGGTTTCAATTTCTTGAGAAGTTGAACACACACTATTATCCCTGGACATAACATACATACACGTACATAAGCGTGGCAGCAATAAGGTTATACATATCGCAGTAAGTTAAACTTGTTCACAAGCCTTAGTGGTACTTGTACTGGTGTCTCAAATGAGTGTTCTTCTAAGAAATAAAACATTGGTGAAATAAAACATGGGATGCCCCAAATTAGTTGGAGACTAGAGTTGACCAAATGAGTGAGCAAGATAAGCCAGTGCTCCTACAAGGGGCGAGTTAATGTATGTTGCTGGCTCTGATTGCTCATAATCTGACCGTTCATCTGGGAACCTATCATGTTGGTCCGGTCCACCAACAATAGCCCCCACTAGAATGTTTGGGTTGGGGGATTGAGAATTCATCACACTGAAGCCTGCGGAACATTGGATCTTTCCAGGGTGTACAGCAATGGACGGTAGAGATGAGCCCCTGTGGTGTATCCTTCTTGGGTACCTGGGACCATACCCCACCATGTATGACATCTTTAAGGGGTTGTCTCCAAGCAAGTAATCCACCTGAAAATAGAATGATTAAAATAATCAACTTTAATTAACCACACAATGATACCAAGTGACAGTAAAAAACTGAAAACATTTTTTAAGACACATTTTATGGTATTTTCCAAAATGTATGGAAATGCACATTTCAATTTGCTATTGCATGATAAGTATTGCTTTTCTCCCAACCTGTTTCTTTGCTATTGTCCGGAGCCTCTTTGGGGTCACTGTGATTCCACCACAGTTAACAACCATATGGGCTGAGGTCAAGTATTTGGCATATGTTAACAGTAGGAAGGAGGTGGATGTGACATACTGCATGTTGCTATCACTCATCTTGAAAAGAAGCCCACCTAGTATCACAAGTAAGTAACCGTTACAATTTGGACCACAGAACCACTGTTTCCACAGGGAGCGAGTAAAAATGAACTTCACCTGGGGTATACTGGGTAGAAGAGAAAGAGGACCCAGGAATTAGAGAACAAACGAAATTGTCCGCATGGCCCTTGTAGTCATGGAGGGATTGTACCCTTTGAACCAGGAATTCCTAAACCCAAGAAAACAAAATGTAAAATGGAAAACATTATATTTCTAGTTTTGTTTACTGAAGAATACATGTGATGGGATATGAACCTTGGAAAGAAGTATTCTTGCTCCAGCATGCTTGTTATCCCACCCAAAGGTGTTGTCAAACTCTGCAGCCCCAAGGATCTGGCCATTAACTTTGATGTAGTTTAGGTACATTGGATTCTTGGTAGCCTTGTGCAGCCAGGCAGCACCCCACAAGAGCTCATCCTACCATATTAGTCATCAAAAGAATTTGAGTAATGAGGATGTCTCCTCTTACTAAACTCAACATTCCTTTAGCACATGGAACAGTTGGAAGCTTACCTGATAACCAGAGTAGGAGCAATAGAAGGGGCACACAAAGGGTTTCAAGGCATTGCTGTAGGATCCCCTGTACTTATCAGCAAACTGGAATACCTACTCCCACAAACAAAACACAGTTTTAAGATTTAGTGGAGAGTAATTTTCTCTACTGAAAATGACTTCTGAAAATTGAATCAAAGGCTTACCCTGATGGCCCTTCTCGCTAAAGCTTTTGAGTATGTGGGGTCAGTTCTTCTAAAAACCAGAGAAGCAGCTGCAAGAGCTGCAGCAGTTTCCGCGGCAACTTCTGAACCAGGTGTGTTTGCATCGATTTTAAACACACTTCTTGGAGTGTCCATGTCCTCTGGTCTCTCCCAACAAGCATGGTCCTTCTTAGCATCCCCCACCTGCACAGCCAATCCAAAGCAAGATCAGAATTTTAGTTTCCCATTCGCTCCCAAAAGAAAACTTACTCCATTTTTGTAAGAAAATAAAAAGGTAAAATACATAAAAGTTAAATGAATGAACTTTTTTTAAAAAGGGTGTGTGTAACTGACCTGAACATAAATGGTGTTGGGATGTGCAGTAGCTTTGAGAAGATAATCGGTGGCCCAGCGAATGGCCACTCTGGCATTCTGCAACTCACCTTTCATGAGTCCACCAAACTCAAGAACGCTCCATGAGAGCATGGTGGTGGTGAAGGCCATGGGGAAGCCAAATTTGACATTGTCCCCAGCATCATAGTACCCTCCAACCAAATCAACCTACATTACACATTAAGACTGAAATAAGCAACAAAAAACACAAAAATGATGGCAATGTGAGAGTTGGCGTGAGTATGAGATGGTTAGATATACACATACACGCATGGCTGCGCCATCAGAAAGGCCAGAGTCCCTCCTCCAAGACATTCTCTGGTTGGGAGGGAGCTTCCCTGACCTCTGGCCTTCAAAGAAGAGGATGGATTTGGTGAGAGCATCTCTGTAGTTATGGGTGGCAAAGCGAGGGTGGCGATGGCGAATGGGGTGATTATAGGCATTGGCATGTAGGAGAAGAACAGAGAGAAGGGAAAGGAGAATGGTGAGGGAAAGGGAGAAAGTCATTTTGAAGAGGGAATGTGAAAGCACCCCACCCAACACAACGACCAAACAGCCACCTGCAGTTTACACTGAGAAGTGTGTGTGCTCTTTGGATGTTCAATCTCTGATTTTTATAAAGCAAAAGCTGCAGTGGCCTCTCTAACGTCCTGCTTCGTTACAATACAACAATTATTAGGTCCACATCCTACTCCTACAACAACACTCATCTTTTGCCTTTCATGCCTTTTTTTATTTTTCTTTTTTTTTTTCGACATAACTAATGAAAACTATTTTAAAGTTAAATTTTTAATAGAAACTTTTACAAATATAATAGACCTCATTTCCTACTTTTTTTATTTTTTTATTTTCTTAAAGTTACTCGAGAAACAAGAGAGAATGAAAAGGAATGGAGAGAAAATGGATTGCTTATAGAGGGAGGGGAAAATTCAACAGTAGAAAAAAACAAAGGAAGGAAGATAGAAAAAAATATCAAATGAACAAAAATTACCGAATTAAATATAGAGAAACCAGCTGCAGAAGATCTATATATTTAAAGTGGGAAGCAAATAATTGTTTTTCTTCCCATATTTTGGAACATTAACACACTGAAAGAATGGAAGTATAAGGATTGAACCTACAACCAAAGTTAATCTCCTACTTGAAAGAATACAATATCCTTAGTTTACTTTCGTCTTATTTTTCCTCGTTGTCTCTTCTATCTGAACTAAACAGAGAAAATAGGAAAACATGAAGAGGAAAAACAATATACGCCATTTATTTTTTTTGCAAAAATAACGTTTTATGTAAAAATTAAGTGTTAGATTTATTGCTATATTTAACATTGTCAACTTATTAAATATATTCTAAGTATGATTTGGAAAGTAGTTTATCCAAAATTAGTACCTACTGTGATAATTTATTATTCGTCGAAATTTAAAAAAAATAAAATAATTAAATATGGTTAACTAATATGAAATTATATTTAATATACTTTTAAATAATTATTATAAAATATTGGTTGGGTTTTCATAAGTTCGATATCTCCTCATCTTTTATTTATTAACTCTCTTTTGTAACTATAGTAAGTAGATTACATATTAAAATATATTGATTTAGGTTGTGTTTGGTTGAATCAATTTATATGGATGTATTGCTTAAGAGGGTAGATTGTTGTAGATAAAATCTATTTGATTGTATTAATTTGAAATGATAGATTAGAGAGAATTTGTAGAATGAAATCCTCCATATGAAGATATTTGAAGGGATGAAATTGAAAATTAGGAAACTTGTAAGTGAGTTGGAAATTACGAAACACCCTTTTTCACAAGGGTTAATTAGTAATTTCACAAATATATTAATTAAAAAAATAAAAAAAACTTATAACATCTATCAAATCATTCTCAAACTTTCACAAACATTCCTTTCAAATCCTTTCAAATCTTAAATTCCTTCAAATTTATTCCTTCAAATCCACTTTTCCTTAGGCTTTGTTTGGTTAAGATAGTGAATTTGAGGAAGTAGATTTGAGAGGAAGGTGTGTGAAAAGTTAGATTGTTTCGAGAGATGTATAGTAAAAAAAAAGAAAAAAATTATACAAATTTATAAATAATATGATAGATATAGTTGATAAAATAATTTTTTAATGAATGAAATTATAATTAAAATTAAATATAATTATTCTTTTAAGTATGATTAATAAATTATTATTATTTGAAAATTTATAAAATTATCAATTATTTTAAAATAATAATTAAATTATTATTGTTAATAATAATATTATTATTTTATAAATTTATTATTAATATTTTATTTTTATTATTTTATTAATAATAATAATTATTATTATATTTATATAATTAATTATATTTATTTTATTATAATATATACATAAATATTATAAATTAAATATATAAAAAAATATCAAATTTCGTTCATCTTGCAAATCTTCGCAAAGTAGCGAAGAAATATTGTTACCACGTTTTGTTTTTGACTTTCTGTCAAACTTCTACTGCAAATGAACAGTCTGTCCGCTTGAATCCGTTTGTGGAAACAAACCCTAATGTTACTATTCAGTACATTTTAGTAAAGGTCAATACTTTTTACAATGCTCTTATTAGTTAGAAAACTTTCAACTAGTTGAGAACCATTATTTCTACACCTCATATGATGATGAAGTTTATAATTCTCTATACTCTTATTATTGGATTGAGGGTGGAAGAATTTTGCAAATAGATGTTTCCACGTCGCTTTGGCAAACTTGTCAATTCTCCCTTACAATCATATCTCGACTTACAAGGCTTAGCATTTTCATCCATCTCATACTATGATGACCTAATACAAAATTATATTTAATATTTTTAAATAATTATTATAAAAAATATAATAAGAATTGTAATTGAACAAAAGTATAAAGAATTATATAATCGATACATATATTATTTACTGAAATATATTGTCATGTATTTACTTAAATAATTTCAAAACTTTTTCAAAAGTAATATATTTGTCCAATTTATTGTATTAAAAAAAAGGTCAATTGATATTTTATTAATATATTTATTGTACATTTCTCCATTCTCCTATTATATTTTTTTATTGTAATTTTATTCCAAAAAAGTTATTATGTACTAAAATAATTTCAGAACAAAATTTAACAATAATACCTATATGTAGATATTTCTTTTAAAATAAACCTTTTCTTTTAACTGTACAGATAATCTCTTTCAAATTTTACTTACGTAAAATATTTTTCTATTATTTCATTTAATTTGTCACTCTTTATTTAGTTAAATATATTTTGCAGATCTGGCAAGATGATAAGTTTGATTTACCTTTTAAGAAAATCCTACAACATTAAATTCATAATCAAACAAAAAAAATTATTAAAGCTCATTCACGTATTCAACCAATCATCTTAAACCGCTTAACCTTAACCGGATTAAATTAAAATACAAACATATCAATAATATTAAAAAAATTAAATTTATTCACATATTATTATTCAGAAATCTGTATTCATAAATAAATTTAATATTACTTATAAATTATTTTTCATTTGTCTACGAATTATTTTTCACAAATCTATATTCGTAGTTAAATTCAACATCACTTATGAGATAACGTAAAATTATTAACGTAAAATTATTATCAAAAAACTGTATTTTTTATTAATATTACTTACATTTTAATTAATAATATTAATATTATTTATATTATTGTTATTATTCATATTAATATTAATATTATTATTAATTTTATTAATATAATAATAATATTATTCATATTTTAATATGTTATTAAAATTATTATTAACATTATTATTATTATTACCTTCAAATATTATTATTTTAAAGACTTTTTATTAGTATTATTATTAAAAATATTAATATTATGTTTATTTTTATTATTGTTATTAATATTAATATTGTTATTACATATTATTATTAATATCATAGTAATAATGATAATAAATATTAATAATATTAATATTATTTATATTATAATTAATAATATTAATATTATTTATGTTAATATTATTGGTAATATTATTATGCCAAATATTTTAATATTACATATCAACATAAATATATATGTATTACCTACTTACGAATATAGTGATATTATTCACGAATATAGATATTCAAGTATTATCTAGTATAATAGTTAAAGATTTCCTTCTTCATCCTAAAATTTTAGGTTCAACTTATTCTAATTGTATAATTGTAGTTTAGTAATAACATTAATAATAATTTTAAATAAAAATGGCATTATAACCTAAATTTATCTTTCAAAATGTATCATAAATTTCAAACATTCAAGAATGAACTCCATGTATTTATGACTTCTAAATAATTCTAAATCCTAAGTTTTCATTTGTTCTTTAAACCTAAGATCACATTCATTAGTTCATACAAGTTACAACACAAAAGTCCAATGTTTCATTTAATTCAACAACCAGGTTCTAACTCTTGCATGTACCATATTCTTTCATTCAACCAATTATCAAATTCAATCTAAACTTAACATAATCATATTTACATGATTAAATATTTCCCAACCAAATCCACCACATAACAATATTTGCAAAAATACTCCCTTACTTGGAAAATGGAAAATAATGAAGCATATAAAAGCACACCAAACGGTTGAAGAACTTTCAAAGTTATAAAGATCTAAAACTACAGACCAAATAAAACCACACTTCAGGAAAAAAAAATTGTTGAGAAAATCATTTTTCCAAATTAACAAATTTGAGATAGAGCTCAATTATGAGAAAAAAGAAATCAAAAGAATGTTCAAAGTAAACGGCATTTGTTCTTAAAAAAAAAAAAAAAAAAAAAAAAA
>Ga0209489_103217_pt1 | contig 32151 bp, 18 predicted proteins | sample SiratrowhiteBW_FD_187527 | JGI IMG/M metagenome (GOLD analysis project Ga0209489, IMG submission 187527) | Root nodule microbial communities of legume samples collected from California, USA - Siratro white BW (SPAdes) (version 2) | ecosystem: Host-associated > Plants > Roots > Nodule | place...
TATTATTATTTCAAGAATACTTAAACTAATAAATATATTTTTATGTTATTATTGATTTTTATTTCTTTTTATTTTTATCATTATGCTTTAATTTAAAAGATTACCCGGACAAAATCGGGTGTTGACAACTTGTTTAAGCATATTTTGCTTTCCTAACTTATTTTTATATATTTATTGCAGTGTAATCAAAGTGAAATGTCTTGACTCGTTTACTTATAACATTACAACCAAATTGTTCACTTATTTCATGAAGTATTATAAAGATAGTAAGAAGTGTCAACTTGTATATTTAGATAAACATATAAATGATTCAAACATCATTAAACTACATTGTAGTGTTTAAAATTATAACATTTAAACCTAGATAATTATAAGTAGTAAATAATTATAATAAAATAAAAGTGATGAAAAAAATTAGAAAGGGTTGTTGTTAGTGAGTTATGGGTCAACCTCTCTCTAGCTTGGCTTGAACTTGTTTAACACACGGGTTAGAAGAGTTGGGTTCAATTTAACCCACATTTTTAAGAAACTGTATTCTTCCAACTCAATCTGGATCAAACTCAAGGTAAGTTAGGTTTGTTCATATGTTTGAACCCATTTTGACTCCTTTAACTTAGACCAACACGGACCTTGCTTGACTCTGTCTAAGGTTCGCCCAAATCGACTCAATATAATGTGGGTCTAACTTGACTCAGTCTAATGTGAGCTCAACTTGACTTAGCTCGACACGAGTCTAACTCGACTCAATGCAACTCACCACGATGTGGATCTAATTAACCTTGGTTTAACGTGAAACCAACCTGACATGGGCGTAGTCTGACTTGGGCCAAACCTAATTCAACTTACTTAACTCGACTTGACCCAAGCTTGCTTATATTAATTTGGGATCAGCTATGACATAATTGGGCTCTACCTGACTGGACCTTACCTAGACACGTCCCGACTAACATGGGTCTAACCCAACTTTGCCTGAAGTGAGTAAGGTATGCATGAGTTGACTTGTCCAAAATTGGACCCAACTCGACTTGGATACTTATCCCAACCTTTCTTAACTCGTCTTAACATGATTTGTGGTAAGCGTAATTCAATCTAACTTGAACCAAATATGTCTCGACCTAACTTATATTCAACTTTATCTAAGTCCATCTTGATCAACTTGACATGGTACTAGTGTGACATAAGTTGAACTCGACTCTGTCCGTATTAAGTTTGAATTTCAATTAAGTAAATATTTTTCATGTATATAAAGATTTTTTTAAGTTTTTTTTTTTCATTTTTATTTTTTAATAAATTCTTTTACTTTGATTAACCCATGTGGGTTGGACCAAATTCACTAAATTCCATAAATGATAAAATTTAAGCCTAAGTAAAATTTATAAAATTAATTTAGTTAAATGATATATATATAAAATACTCTTCACAGTATGTTTATAATGAAAATATTAAACATAAAAATAGATGAGAAGTATAATAAATCTAATTAATGTCAATTAGAATAGATTATTACTTACTTTTATATAATGTTAAAATAATAAAAAGTTTAATTCAATATCATAAAAATAATTTAATAAAATAAAATTTGATTAATTTATATATTATAATTTAATTATATATTTTTAACTTATGGAAAAATTCTCACATTGTGCGAAAATGTTTTTTTTTTTAATTTCTTCTCTCAAAACATTTAACTTATACTATTTTCGATCCCTCCTAATTTGCTGAATAATTTTCTTAACCTAATATATCTACTTTTTTAGATCACAATTAAATTAATTCTCATATTTTTTCTCTCCATCCCATCGTCAGGCTTTCCCCTGTGGTCTAGCAAGACATTTTCGTGTCATAGCTTCTCTCATATATTTACTTCGTTATTGTAATTTGTTAAAATAGCTAATCATTAAAAAATATAACATTTTATGAATATATAAACATCTATATCACTAAATTAAACATCCATGGTTCACATGTTTTAATATTTTTATTTAACTTTTATTTTAATACGTAATTAACAATAAACACAATAAATTATTAGAATTTATTAAACTGCATCTCTCCTCAAATAAGAAAAGGATCCAAATCCTCAAAACCATTTTAAATTGAATAGACTGAATTCAAAATTCAATAAAACTAAAATTTAACTTTAAAAGAGTTAGTTAAAAAGTGAAAAGTGCGGGATTCTTTCTTCTTGGTGCCTGATAATTGTTACGCAGATTTTGGATTGGTCGCTCATTGTCAAAACGAAACGGCGTCGTAGTATTTTCCCTGTTTTGAAATCTCACTATCACACTATCAATTTCTTGTCTTCTTCTTTCTGCAAACCCCACTTCTAAATTTTTGCTCACTCCACCCTTGTCAGTATCTTTTCTTCTGCATTTGATTTCATTGTTATTATTGTTATCATTGTTATTATTCTGCATTCTGTTTTCTTCTTTCAGAATGATGGCTGCTACTTTCAAATGCCAACCTACGGGACTTCACGGCTGGGGCATTGATGCGTCTGGGCCTCCATCTTCTAGAAACTTCGGAAGGTTTTACTCAATGCGTTTCGCGTGCAACACTAGCCGCAATAAATTGCGTCACGTTCATGCACCCATTTCTGCCTCTCTCGTTAACCCTACACCACTCTCCATTTCCCGCGACTCACCAGGTGAGATTATTTTTCTTGGTTTCTTTCTTTCTTTTTTTCTAGTTAATTGAGAGTGACCGACTAGTAACTCAACGAACTAAGATTGATATTACCACAAATATGTGATTCTTGATATTCAAAATGTAAACTATGTGTTTTGATTACTGAATAAGACCGAAGGTCACGGTGCTGTGACGTTGTTTGTTTTATAGCTGAGAGTGCTTTGATATTGATTCGTCATGGGGAGTCTTTGTGGAATGAGAAGAACTTGTTCACCGGATGTTGTGATGTGCCGTTGACCAAGAAAGGTGTAGAGGAAGCCATTGAAGCTGGTAAGAGGATTAGCTATATACCCGTTGATATGATTTTCACCTCTGCACTGATTCGAGCACAGATGACGGCTATGCTTGCAATGACTCAGCACCTCCAGAAGAAGGTAGTGACGCCACTTATCAAAGATTGCTTGCTTGTTGCTTTGCTTGGTGAAGATTCTGTACATTGAAAAATGCTATGGCTAAATAGTAGTGGTTTTTACGACCAAAACAGTCAGTATAAGTTTAACAGTATATTCAATATTTTCTTAACCATTTCTTGTGGTCTATTTTTTGTGGAAAAGTATTATCTGTTCTATATATTAGAGATCTCTACTCTTTAAAAGTACTTATTTTCCCAAACTGTTAAGGAATTATGCTAACCATAAAAAAGGGCAGTAAATACTGGTATTTTGGATACCTGTAAAATATTTTTTGAAGCTTGATTTTTTAACCTAATCTTTGCTGTATAGATTCCCATTATCATCCATAACGAGAGTAAAGAGGCAACAACTTGGACTCAAGTTTACAGCGAAAAAACTACCAAGCAATCTATTCCAGTTATTACTGCCTGGCAGTTGAATGAAAGAATGTATGCAGCTATTAATCCTGTCTTTGTTTCCTGTTCATAGGATATGTTCAATGAATTTTAGAAGGATAAACTTTATTCTATTTCTTCAGGTATGGGGAGTTACAAGGTCTTAATAAACAGGAGACTGCAGAAATATATGGGAAGGAGAAAGTGCATGAATGGCGTCGGAGTTATGACATTCCTCCTCCCAAGGGCGAGAGCCTGGAAATGTGTTCACAGAGAGCTGTTGCGTATTTTAAAGATTTTGTAAGGGTGTTGATTTCCATATTCTTTAAAGTCAAAGTTTAACATTGGATTTGTATGACATTGATATCTTGCTGGAGATTGAAACATCTTAAATTGCTCCGAGAGATGATTCTGAAAAAAATGTGTTGTAGATTGAACCCCAACTAAAATCAGGAAAGAACGTGATGGTTGCTGCTCATGGAAACTCATTGAGGTCCATTGTGATGTATCTTGAAAGCTTAACCTCTCAAGAGGTAGCATCCTACAGATCTTATGAATGCTTCGATCTCATTAACGTAAACTTTTCTTTGGTATCAAATAAAACAGGGATGTGATTGAACTTTACTTGCCTGTGGACAAACAGGTCATTAGTTTAGAATTATCAACTGGCGTACCGTTGCTTTACATATATACAGATGGGAAGTATATGAGTAGAGGAAGTCCTGTGGGGCCTACAGAAGCTGGTGTTTATGCATACACTCAGGTGTGATTCCTTTGCTGGTTTTTATTTACCTGGTGTTATTGGTGAGATGAAATTAACACTGAATGCTACTCAAATTAACCAGGGATTAGTGCTATGTGAGGGTTGGTAATATTTAGGATACATGAAATTACCATCTGCTTCTGTGCGTGACATATGATTGGATCCCGTGGCTTAGTGTGTTGCAGCTTTTGGATTTTTTTTCTTTTTCCTGTTGGCTAATTCACTTTTAATTGATTAAATTTTGTAGCTTTTGTAGTGTTCTATTTTTCCCCTGTAGTTGTTGGAACCAAGTTATGTGCCTAATGGAAAACATCTGCCAACGAGCGCATAGTATAGTTGTCAATGACCAAACCTTTAAGATTTGGATGTTATCTGATGACATCAGAGGTTCAATCATCCACAAGGCCTCCCATCTCCCTTTTCTACCTAGACACTTATGGTTGTTTATTTGTGTGGAACCTTATCAAGATTCATCACAAGTCTCGAGTCACTCCATTTTATGGTTGTTTTTTGTTTGAGAAGTGGAAATTATCTCCACGTACTAGTTTAAGTAAAAGTCAACGCCACCACACAACAAACAGGGATGGATCTAGAAAACATGTGTGGAGGGACAAAAGTAACAAACTTGGCATCATAACTGTACATTTATATTATGGGTTACGACTACAATATTTCTTTTTCATATATAAAAAACAAGTCTACATATAAAATTTAAAAAACGACTTTCATTCCTCATCCAATCCATCCTTGACAATTCTTCTCAATTGTGATTTTGGAAGGAAGTTGAAAATTTGCATCTTAACAGTGTGAAATTACAATTAAATCATTGAATGCCCACATATGGAAAACAATTTCTCCCATTACCACCAAGCACCTAGATTAAATTTTGTAATTTTTTAGTTTTCTATTTTTCCTCTGTAGTTATTGGAACCAAGTGATGTGCTAATGCAAAACATCTGCCAACGAGCGCATAGTATAGTTGTTAGCTGTGGCTCTAGCTCAAGTAGAGGAGTGTTAACTGAGTTCGAGTTCCTTGGAATGCCGCTGAATTGAACATGGATGAAGTGTGTTATTGTTCGTGGCGATCACACCCATCTCAACCTAGATTAGTCTAATGCCTTATGTGATGTCTTAATTTCATATCGGTGGTCCCAAATTTTGTAAGATGCTGTAGGTAATGTCATGTTTTATTGTCAATTTCCCGGCATGTTTCTTGAGATCAGGTATATAGCAATGAATCTGGTTGTGTCTAAAAGAGATTATAGTCTAATGGAGAACTATACAATCCATTCCTTTGGGGTTCAGTTACTTTTGGTATTTGGTTATTGTCCAATCAACAGCTAATATCGTTTGGTTTGGGGTTCAAAATATATGGGGGAATACTATAATTTTATTCTGAATTTTTATCTCTTCTTATTTGATAGTTATCAGATTGTGTCTTTTTTTTTTTTTTTTTTTTTTCTTTAACTTTTTTTTTTTTTTTTTTTTTTTTTTTTTTTTTTCTGTTTTTATTTTTATTCTGTCTGCTGTTGGATGTAATGTTTAATATACACAGCTTTATAAATAAAATTTCTATCTCGCAGTTTTGTTTTACTTGTCTTGTTATGCATTTACAATGTTTACATCAATATTCTGATATTCTTCTTGATTTATTCTTTTGTTTCTATAATGGATCATTATTTGAGCATTATTAGGTATACCATTTGCTTTTTAACATTTTGAGATGAAGCATTTGAGAAGTGCAATGTACAAAACTTGTGGTTTACATGGGAGGAAAGAAGTGGAAGCTGAAGGGAAAGTGGTGAGATGGAGTACATGAAAGGTGCAGTGTAGTAAAATCCCTAGGGAACTGAACTTTGTTAAGAGAAGATACATCATCGAAAATAGAAAGGCTAGTGTAGTACTAAATTCTTATTTTCTAACCATTGTTGTTGTGTTTAATGATATTGATCCTATTTTATCAATATTCTAGTTATACTTTTTAAACTTTATCAAATACATGTTTGATTTTACTTCCCATAAGTTAAATATACATTTATAATTTATATCTAAATTAATTTTTACTCTTCTCATCTAAAGTTTAGATATGGGATTTCAACATCAAATGAAGCTAAATATAACCTAAGTCAATAAATTTTGTTTGGCATATAGGACATTTTAAAGACACACGTTTGGGTTGACGTGAAGATCGTGTTGATGGTCAACAATGATATTAAATTTAGAGCCAATTGTTGACCGGGATTAATGGGTAGTTGAGAAGAGATAAAAGAATGATTGTAGTTTGAATTTCTTTATACAAAGACTTTTTTTTATTATTTTCTTTTTCCCAAAGACATAGACAAATAATTACGGTTTGAAATCAAATAGTTAGGTGGAGAGAAAAAAATACGAAATTTATACTCTCTTTTCTTTTGTTTGACCGTGTGGAGAAAGGAGAAAAAGAAATATGATGATTAAATTTTGTTTGAAAAAGAAGAAAAAATTTTGTTTGAAACAACAACCTTACTGGTTTGGTTCATTTTTTTACACTTACTCCTGAATTATAAAAAGAATAACAGTAATTTAATACGAATTTATTTTCTTTTCTAACATTCATTTTCAAATACTAGACTTATTATTTCTATATTATTTCAATTTTGTATGGTTAATTTTTTTTTATAATTTTTCTTATTGCTAAAGCATTTTCCGTATATTTAATTTTTTTATCCGCCTATGTATATTTACATTGTTTGAAAGTTAAGGATTTGTTTATTTTTTTATTTAACTTTATTTTCAAACTGTCATTTTTTACACGCTTTCTCTTTTTAATATTAGTATAAAAGACAGGAAAACTATTTTTTTTCATGGTTTCCTTAGAAAAGGGAAATTTTTTTGAATAAGAGGATAATTGTAATTTAAATAAAAAGCGTTTTGTTTTTTTTTTTTCATTTTTTTATTTTTATCTCCTATTTTTTTTTTTTTTTTTTTCATTTTTTTATTTTTATCTCCTATTTTTTGTTTAACTTAGACTTTTCTGACAAAGCTAATAGGAAAATATTAAAGACTAAATAAAACAAAACATAGAGCAAAATAAGTAAAAACTTACGTTATTAGGACTAAACAATAATTCAAAAACTAAAACCTTCAAATACAATAAATACATTGATGATGAGAAAGAAACTAATTCTATTTTTTTTATTCATCTTTATAACTACACTTGAGTAAAAATACAGGCGTACTTCAACTCTCGAGTTAGGTTCCTCACAAAGTCCTACTATATAGTATTAATATTAATAGAGTTTTTGATAAATAGCTAATGATGACTAAAATGCTTTTATGCCCCCAAGACGAATAAAATCCAAACTTTACTGAAAAAAAAAAACTATTATATAAAGCTTATGTAATATAATCAAAATCGAGGTCAATTCAGTCTCCAAATTATTTTCCTCTAGTTGTAAATTTTATACTATAAAATATTGCACGCCTAAAATATCACAAAGTTCTTGCTAAAGAGTTTTAGTTTTTCCCAAGAGTTATAGTTCAAGAACTTTAGATCCTTGCAACAAAACGATCAAATTTTAGAACTATGAACACAAATACTCCATACTTCAACATCAAGCAGTACACTTTATAGCAAAAAAAGGGGGTGAACTTAAAAATTTTATGAGGTGCAATTAGTAATTATAGTTTTCTTTTTTAATAAAAAACCATCAATCTTATCTTATTTTTAATTCATTTTTTTATTTTACATATTAGCACAGAAATTTTTTTAAAAACTCATTATTTCCTATACAAATGTTTAAATATAGAGAACAAATTAGAAATAATATGACAATCTCTGGGAGGGAGTAAATGAAGCAAGGCTTAAATTATAAGACTAAGACCAGAAGTGGACCATTTATTTGGATGGACTATTTAGACAAACCCAATTAACTCAACATTTTTTAGACAATTATAGCCTGCTGATATAGAGTGCTCAGGGAAAACTATATTTGTCTTGGTTTATACAATTATAGCATGTTGGATTATTAGTGCATGACATAGTATTTAGTAAGCAGTTAATGACTTCAGTTTTTTCAATGTTTCTTTTTTTTTTTTTTTCTGCTTTGCTTGTAATCTCAAACATTGATTGTTAATTTCCAAATTTGGAACTGCCTTGAAAACCAAATAGATCCATGAAGAGGTTCGTCAAAACAGTTTGGTACAGAACTAGTTCACTGGGATAATCAGTCAGTTCACTGTTAAAAGGAAATAGTTCAATCCAATTTTTATCAGGTTACTTCTACTACACAAATCTGCATCTGCAGTAAGACAATTTTTATTTATAGTTTTAGTAGCTGTTGTTGACAGTTTTTAGCCGTTTTAGCAGTTTTAATGTTTTATTATTGATTTAATGCTTAGTTTGTAATATAAATGGTTTGTAAATATAGACATTATTAAAAGGTTGTGATCCACCTCTTTCCTAGTCACATTTTGTTAAGAAGGAGAAGGGAGAAAAATGTTATGTTATAAAATTGTTATCATGAATAAACAACCAAAACCTACTATCTAATCAAGTCACTATCTTCTCTATGGATCACAACACTATGAAGCATTTTTAAATTCCATACCCATGGTTGGAATTTAAAAAAAATTAAAGAAATTAACTTTATCATTTTATTCTAAGGAAAATAATGAAAATTAATAACCATAAATTTTAACAATGAAATATATAAAAAAATATCAACATTAAATGATAATAATATTAATAAATAGTTTTATATTTTATATCTCTTCCTTTCTTTTCTTTTTCAATTTTTTTATTTCTTTCTTACTAAATAACTTCTATTTTTCATTCATCTCTTTCTTTCTTTACTCCTCCATTTTTTTTTTATTTTTTTTTTTACCAAAAACAGGCTTCTTCATGAAACTTTTGAGCCTAAGAGAAATAGTTGTTGTAGCTCTCCATAACCTTCTACTAACAATTTTCATGCGATTATATATCATTGAAACTAAAGTAGTAAATTTGTTGTATCATCACGAGTATTTCTTTTACTAAACAAGTTGATCGATGTAAAAAATTTAATCAGAGTCGATTCTAGAAAAAAGTTTGCCCATTACAAGTAGGTGCATACGTTTCCTTTTTCACGTTCTCTTTGTTATTAATTATTTTTGGTGTTTGATAAGTGACGTGGACATGAAAGTGTTGAATGAAAATATATGATATACAAATTAAAAGTTGTTAATCAATGTATTACGGAGAAAATTAAAGTAACACTAGAAGCTGATAGCAACTTGGCTATTAAAGTGGCTTATTCACGTGAGAAAATAGTGAATAGAAACCTTAAACTCTTGTGGACCAAATCATAAGTTTAAACTAATTATATGGTCAAATAGTTATTTTAATTTTATGTTTTAGTAGTTATAAAAAAAATTGTACAATTACCACTAACACTATCGATGACGTAGCACCACTATAAAAAAAATTCTTTCATATGAATAAAAAAGCTTTACAAAATTTCATGTCATAATTTGCCGACAATTTAGATTGGTCATTTTTTTAGCGGTTTGACACAGAAAGTTTGTGTAGTGACATTATAACTTGGAAGCCGTATTATCTTAATTATAAGTACTAATTTGGTATATTATGAATTTTTTTTATTGATAATAAAAAATATTATAATTAGAAGCACTTCAAAAGTGTTTCAATTCTATAACACATTAAATATAGTATCATTTTACATAAATTGCATAGTTGAGTGTCCTGGTACTTTTAGCTAAATCATTTTTAAAGAATCCAAAATATTTCATCCTTGTCTTTATGAAAATAAAAGTAAAAAATATCTCTAGCCAACAACACAAACTCAGCTGTTGATAATCATTTAATTAATATTCACTTAACTCTAATTTATATTCACATAAACCAACAATATAATTCTTATAACAATCACATAGAACTCAATACCCTATCCTTATATTTATTCTAGTATATATTTTTCATTGTAGCCCTTAACTCACTCATACTTTTTTCCGTGAAGTCTTCTACTGTTATTTCCTATTTATTTATTCTCTGCAACAAATATGTTACTAGTATACACTTTTTTATGACCCACCTCCATCATTGAACACACATATCTCATATAACGACAGTATAAATGGGCAGATTAATTTCTACTGTATTCAAAACTTAAAAAACAGGTATTGGTTAGCACATTTCAGCTTAGTGATTTTAGATATGTAATAGAATCCAAAACACCACTCTCAATAAGAAAATTCAACTTTCTTATGTTTCTTGTTATCTATGCCAATGTTTTAAGTTGAGATAAAGCAAATATTTCCTCCTCATCTATCTTACAGTTCCTAAAAATTACATTATTTCTATATTTCCAAACATTTTAAATTGTTACCATCCACACCACTCCCTATACATAATTACTTTTTTTGTGAGAATCTTGCTTTCTCCAAGTTTAAAAAAGGTTTTACTGTGATAAAATACAATGCTGTTCTTAAAAATATTTATGGTAAATTAACCAGATTTTAGTTATTTTAGGAATCATTATTATGGAAATTCATAATTATTATTTCTAGACATGACAACCTCTTACACAAAAAGTGTAAAATGTAAAAGAACAGCCAAAAATAAGAAAAAGTTTACTGATTCAAGATAAAACACTAAAAGTCTAAAAAATAAAAGAGAATGATTCAAAAGAAGAGAAAAGAAATTTTAGAGGATTTTTACTTTTCAAAATGACTTGATACAAATGACTAGCTCTATTTATAGTACTCATGAGAACATTATAGACTCTTAATTAATTTGAACATTTCCAACTACCCTATTAATTGTAAACTTCTCTAGAATATTGTAGACTTCTCCCAACTACCTTGCTAATTATAGAAAAACCTAGAATATTGTAGAACTAAAAATCAACTTTATTTTCAACACTCTCCTTTAAAGTGATTTTTTGGATATTATCCTGAGTCTAGTGTGAAAAAAGTCTTGAAAAACGACTTTGTGAAAATGTGGACAATATTTTCCTCATTATGCACTTCTAATGCGTCAATGGTGTTGTCAAGAACCTTTTCTCTAATAAAGTCATGCTCATCTGGTTCTTGGGATGATTGTCTTTGTGTTTGCATTTGTGCTCGTGTTTGCTTGCATTTGATCTCTCTCTGGTTCCACTTTGCACTCTGTCCTACACCGTTTCAATCCAATAGAAACTCCAAGCATCTTGGGAACCTCTGCCTCCACCATATTCGCCGTCATACATGACAAGAAGCCAACAACGTCATCGACATTCACAGTGTCATTAGCCAAAGAAACATGCTTCGTAGGTAAAAGCTCTAGAGCTTTCCCTTTCGGCACCAACACACTCACATCACCAAAAGATGATTCTAACTACTGATGGCTAAAACCATAACTGTAATTGGTCATCAAAGTGAGTATGTTATTACACAAACTCTTCAACTGACTTATCTTGTGATTCAGTTGCCTGTTCTCTTTTTTAAGCCGTTCAATTTCCTCTAACAGCTCGGGCGCAGTGGTAGAACTCCTTGTGTGGTGCAACTCCTTGTGTGTTGTATTGAATTATTACTTTCAACAAGTAGAGATGAGTTTGAGGATAATACCTGTTCATCGTCAAAAGTCGTTGGAGACCCTGCTTTTATGGCCGGTGTCGGTACAATCACTGTTACAGTATTAGCCATGAATTTGGCTTCATTCCCATCATACTTTCATGGGCCAAAAAACTTAGATTGATCTTCCCTTAGATGATGACCACAACTAGAATCCACCATCCAGTCATTTTCAAAGTTGATAGAAAGGCATCAACTATTTTGTTTCTGTCACCAAGCACTTCCCCCAGTCTTCTTCCTCCACAATCTTATTAACTACATTACTCTCTTGTAATTTAGCTCGACGATGAGAGTTCAGGCTATCTTGATTTTCTTTACTCTTGAAAGACTTCTTCCTAGCCATGAGAGCATTTCCTTCTCCTTCTTTTATTGAGATACTAGCCATTTGTTTTGCTAGTGACTCTTGAGAGGATAGTAGATTCTCGAACTCCTCTAAGGATGGCTGTTGAACCCATCCTTGTATCAATGTGACATAAGGAATAAGGAATCTACTTCGGCTTCAATCCTCGAATAATAATTCTCCTTATTCGAGCTTCAAAAATTGCTTCCTCTAGATTTAACAAAGAAATTTCTGAACAGAGATTTTTAACTTTAAGAAAATACTTAGAAATAGACAGATTACCCTGTGTGATGTTGGCGAGCTCATTCTCCAAAATTTGAAGTCGGGCTTTATTCTTCTTGTTGAAGAGTCTATTAAGAGTCCACCAAATTTCATGGGTTGATTTGCACCATATGATGTGATCGAACAAGCTTTTTTGAGAAATCAACCACTTCAACACAAACTCCGCCTTTGCATTCAATTGCTTCCATCTTTTGAATGCATCGGCATTTCCTGGCTCGTATGTGGGAGAAGTTGTATTAATCCCATCAACAACATCCCACAAATCTTCATCAATAAGATAAGACTCCATTCAAGTCCCCATACCTTGTAGTTGGACTGATTTAATATACCAAGTCCACTACGACCACTTGAATCCATTTTTGAGATACGGTTTATTTTTCCACCAAGGATACTAGAGCCCTTAGGACTCTGATACTATGTAAAATGTAAAAGAACAACAGAAAATAAGAAAAAGCCTGCTGGCCCAAGACAGAATACTTAAAGGGTGGAAGAATACAACCAAAGAAGAATAATCTAAAAAAATAAAGGAGAAGAGGAAAGAAGCTTTAGAGGACTTTTACTTCTCAAAATAGCTTGCTACAAATGACTAGCTCTATTTATAGTATTCATTGAAACATTCAAGACTCCTAATTAATTTGAACACTTCTTTCAACTACCCTACTAATTATAAAAAAGCATAAAAAATATTGTAGAACAAAAAATCAACTCTATTTAAAAAAAAGTGCGATATTTTAACTAAATGATATAATGGTATGGTAAGACTAACAAAAATAACAAAATAATTAAAAATCCTTTGGCACAATAAATTATTAATTAGTTTTATTAGAACCAATAATGATTCCACTACTGCTTAGACTTTTTCATTGGTTATGTTATTTATTTTTATGAATATTGAAATTCTTACTTTCTTAAAAATATTTTTCTTAAAAAGGGTTGTATATGCCTGTAGAGTGATTATGATATGTGCTGTTAGTTGTTTGCAGTGATGTTTAGTTTAAAATAATAACTTACTTTTAAGTTTCCAGAGACAGCTTTGGGGAAAAAAATTATTTTTCTTTAGCAATAATCTTAACCAGAAACCTGCAATTAGAGTAATGATTCTCACATCATCATTTTAGTTACATAATTTTACAATTGGATTTGCACTTTTCAGTGTGTTGATTTGTTACCCATTTAACTCTGATCTTTTTTTAATCCAAATGATTGAGGGAGTAGCATTAATCTGACACTCGTACCTATTATATATTGTAAAATATACATCACACAAAAGTTGATTTTCATGCAATCATATTGCGCCAAGTAGGGTGCACAAAAGTCTAGCAGAAGCTTTTTCAATATTCCGAGCCCTTTATGTCTGCATTATGCTTGAACCATGGATGATTCACGAAGACCTCTTGGTCAATTCCAGATAGGAACTGTTCTAACGGATTGGAGTTGGAATCACCAAAGGAAGGTTCTTCAGGAAGCTCTATATTCATCTGTGAGTCCAAACTTTGGTAGACTGTGCCACTTCCATCTTGTGAAAGAAAGTTAGCCAGATTATGCTGAAAATACTGTGTCCTTGTAGCATCATGCTGCAAAATATCATAAGGTATTCCGTTGTCTGAGGAAATTGGTGCTTGGACAGTGCCAGAATTGACAACACTAACTGTGGAATTTGCCACCATGCTTCCAAGAGCATCTATCTCCTCTTGCAAGTTCACAACCTGCAGAGTTTGAGTTTATATATACGAAACACACGACTTATATAAATCATTGACTTTTGAAATAACTATGTTAAGAAACACATTAGTTTAATCCTAAGGTATAATAAACTTGTTGACTTTTAAAGTAACTATGTTAAGAAACATATGATATAGTTGAAAGTGTGAAACTATTAGGACATAAGCATTAAACTCTATCTATAAGTTATTAAACCTGATTCAGAGCAGTTACTTCTCCACACATTTATGCAATCGTTGCATTTGGAAACTTCGAATGAAGATTAGACGGGTCAGAACTGAAATGAGTGATTTAAGTCTAATTTAAAATATGAGCAATCTAATTTCATCCGAAGGTTTCAAATTGCTGAATGCGTGAAATTCAACTGGAGGGAATTCGGGTTCCTAAATGATGGAGTGATAAAGCATGTCAGCATGGGAAACCTGTTGCTGCAATGCATAGATATGAGCAACACAGCCATATATAGGGTCATGCATGCGAGCCAAGGCTTCATAAGATATGGTGATGGCAGCATCTCTTCTATTCTGGATTGGAAGATGTGACAGTAGCTTGGAGACGTTACTAGCTCCATAAATCTTATGCACTGCTGCAAAATGGGTTGAAGCTTGGTCGTAGGAGAAGTAAGGAGCAAATACACAATCAGTGGTGCATTTTCTCCTTAGGAACTTGCATGCTCCACATGATGAGCCAAACCCTGTCATTGTCCCCAAAATGTAAATGATTTCTGCAGTACAAGAGTTATACTAATTTTGTCTAAGGAGAGCTGAAGATTGGAAGCTTTATAGGCAGCACCTGGGAGCGTCAGTTCCTTTTGCCTTGTCCAAAGGACATCCTCACTTGGTTTACTTTAAAGTATGTTGCTCTTTTGGGTCCCTTTTGTGGCCTACATTGTCTTTGTCAATTAGGGAAATCTTTTCCTCTTTTATGCCTCAAAAGGGCTTTTTTTCGTAAAGTTTCTTCCCTAATGCTTCTGTTATTGAATATCCAATCATCATCATTTTTTGGGGTTGAGAGAAAAGTGTAGTTACTGCAATTTGTGTTTTTGTGAGTTTGAGTTATAATGCACGCTTTAGCTAATGATCTAGTTTGTAGCATAGAGTTCATGAGTCATTGCGGCCATTTGTCTGGAAATTGTTAATGGTCCTTTAATCCCTCCAATTTAATATTCATTCATCTGCCACTTGTTCTTTGTGTGAATATTTTAATCCCCACCATAATTCAGGTTCAGCTGTTGGCCACTTACACTATGGTTTGAGGTGAGTTAGACTATTCCCACACTGTTATATGTTACTTCTTTGGTGCTTATTTCTCACTCTTTCTGACCCAAGAAAACAGTTCTGGTGTGTTGAGCTTACTCCCTCTCTCACTATTGTTGAGGGTTTTGGTTGAAGGCAGCAAGTATAGAAGAGATGTAGAAATTATGGAATAATTTATGTTGGGGTGATGATGAAAGGTGGAAGAAGGAGTTGGGAGACAATGGCAGTAAGAGTTGGATAGCTTTCTGGTTTGTGTCACTTCAGAACTGTGAACTTTTTTGTCTTGGAGGCATGGACATGCGTGAGAAGGGAGAGGTATGAGTTGGTGGATGGCATTGTCTTCAGCTTTCGAGTTTAACGATGAAATTGTCTTTCTCTATCATGCATCAATCATCTTTGTTATCTCTTCAACTTAATTACATCCTCATCCTCTTAATTACTAGATACCTATAAAATAACTCTCTGTCTAATAAATTAACTATTTAAATAAGGCTTTAGTTTACACTATAACTTTGTTTTCATTCTGTAATTTTAAATTTGATTTTTTTTAATCTTTGAAATTTGATTATTTTTTTAGTCCTATTAATCTGAATACTTTGAAAAATACACTCATCGTAAAGTATTTAATAATAAAAATACAAAATTAGAATAATATACAAGTGATTTATAATTCGTTAGTCATGCAAGCAAATGTCTAATTATATCTATATAAAGAAACTGAAACATGCTTAAATTTCATGAATTAAAGCGATCAATTTTAAATTTTTGGAAACTAAAAATCAACTTGTCTGAAATTTAAGATACAGAAAATATATTTAAACCTAAATCAAAACATTTTTTTTGTTTGTTTGAGGAAAAATCATATTTGTTCTTGAAATTATAATTTTTTTAATATATTTCCTTAAATTACTAAACATAAATTATATTTTTCTTTGTTTCTATATATACATACATACATATACATATATATATATATATATACATACATACATATATATATATATATACATACATACATATATACATACATACATATATATATATATATATATATATATATATATATATATATATATATACATATATATATATATATATATACACACATACATATATATATACATATATATATATATATATATATATATATATATATATATATATATATATATATAATCGTTTTGTAATTCCAAAAACTAAAATAACCATAATTTGATGATTTTAAATAATAAAATGAAAATTTCAAGATATAACTTCATACAAAAAATATTATATATATTTATGAGAAAAAAATATTATTTTAATATTATAAATGTTATTTATATATAAAATTCTTTAATAAGGATAATTTTATAATGTATTAAATGAGCTAGTAAGGATAACGTGGTATTTTTATTATATTAAAATTGTTCTCCAATCCATAAAACGTTAAATATAACTACAAATTATTTTTCGAAAGTAACATTTCCTGATAATATATATTTTAAAAATAATAAAATACATATTAAAAGAAAACATTAATTGTATTTTCTCAAGAAATAAAATACTAGTATCAAAAGTTGTGTAAGATTAGCTCTTCATCAAGTTTTTCTAAAATAAATCTATGGTCCATGTGTGTGTATATATATAAATCCAACTATTCAATATTAATATTAGCTCTATAAAAACTTGAACCGAATTCTAGATAAACTGAATATTTCTACTCATTTTAAAAAATATATATTGCAGGTTAACATATTTTAAAAAAGTATCAAATAAATTTTACGAAAATTTTACTCAATAAAAATATTAATTTAACGGTTGGATTAATAAAATTTAGTATGTAAAAATAAATATCAAAGAGAGCATTTTTAACAATAAGTATAGGGGACTTCAAAAAGAGAAGAAAAAACAAAAACAAGATGTATCAGGGTAACTTGGTATATATACTAAATATTGCTTTCATACCTTATAATTATGTTTCCTGAAAATATTTCAAGGAATCATATTTTTTTCACAAATATTTATTGAAATTATTCCCGAGATAATTATATAAAAAAAAATTTAACTTTAATGAGAAATTTAGATATCCACCCTCTCTGAAAAAACTTTAGTGAGACACTTAATTAAAAAACTATTATTGAAAAGGTTGAAAATGAAAATTCCGAAAAAAACTTAAAAAAAATCCTCTAGAAATGAAAATTTTAAAATGACAATAAATGCTGGTTTGGTGTAATTGATTTCATTTGACAATAATTTTTTTCATTAATTTTGGGAAATAACTTTTAAATAAGAGAATATATATTTAATTAAAGAACTCTTTTAATTCGATGAAAAAAATGAGATTATGTTTAAAGTTTAAATAAGATATATTTTAAAAATGTATTCATTTTTTCTTAAAGCAAGGGCACGCTTATATTTTGTATGAGATATAATTTTATTAGAACCGGATTAGTCTATTAAACAACATAGTTTTTGGATGTAAGAAACTAACTCATGAATCATTAAGTTAAATTAAAATAAATTCATTAAGGTCGGCGTAGTGGTGTGTAATTAGGGTAATTGCATGAAGTGTTAAGTTTGATTTTTGCCACCGTTAATATACAACAAAAAAAGATTCAAATGATTAAGATAAAACCATTATAAAAAGAAATTTGGACGATTATAACATTATTGTAAAGTTGAAAAATTATTCCGTTAGTGGTGGGGAAAACCAAGAGATTTTGTCATCTTATTGTTAAATCATTATTAGACGTTAAGAAGACTTTATAAAAAAAATATAATGTTCTTTATGTTATTTTCACACGTTCTTTTAATTTATTTAATTTTTTTTATAAAATTTTATTATTTTAAAACAGTACTATCATGGCATTAAACTACTTGAAACCGAGTTTAAATATCTTTAAGTATGGTTTAGAAATTAAACTATGCACATTAAAAAGTTAATTGAGAAGACAACTCATAGTTAAGTTGCGGAACAAATTGTGGTCAGCAATTGACTTATTTGTTTATAGTGGAGAACTTTGTTTTTTCTTCATACGTATAGGGTTGGTTGGTTATACGTAAGTGTTTTTAACTTACTGAAACTCCTGAATTTGTATATAGAATTAGAGAATCGACATTTATAATATTTTACTTTTTTACTAAGAGAAAGTGGTTATATATTTAACACTTCTTAATTGAAAGCTTTATTAAATTTTGATAGATTAAAAAGTAATTACATATATTTTACACATTTGACTTTCTCTGTGGCATAAACAACTCCTTTAATTTAAGAGACTTATTATAACTAAAAATGAAAAACCTATAACAATAAAAATATCCTTCACATTGAAAACTATTTGGTATGATTCCATTGCAGAAAAATTGCCCATGCTTCCTATTAAAAAAGAAAATTTACAATAATCAAACTCTTTAATATATTAGGAGAAAAAAATGCACTTTAATATTTGATTAATTAGTAAATTGCGTGCCTTAAAAAAATTAAATCAAAAGCTTAAAACTCATTTGCTTCCTTCACCATACACTATGAAACATACCTGCTGGAGATTGATGCTGGAGACTTGCACTTGATAATAGTTGAAAAATGTGGAGTGTGTTTGAGTTGTTCTCGTGTTGGCTATTTATTTTTACAGAGGGCAAATGAGGTTGAGTTCAAATCACATCCAATTATTATTTATGGAATTGTATAATAAATTTATCTATGAAATTAGGTGGTGGCTGTGCATATTTTCTTAGAATTTAAAATTGATTGTGTTTAAACCTCTATGTTCAAAAGTTGGAACAATAACAAGGAATTAGTCTAAATCAAAATTTATATAATTTCCATGTTAAAGAACAAAGAGGATTGTGTACATTTCCCTGATTCAGTTGGTTAAAAAATTTTGATTTAATCAAATTATTCCTCCTTTTATCACAAAATCCAAATTGATCTAATTAATGTTTTAAAAATTCTAAAACAATAAAAAAAGTGTTAAATAAAAAATATAAAAATGATTAGTTAGTTTAGGTTTTTATTACTTTTTTTTTTCATTTTATAAAAAGAAAAGAAAAAAAAAATTCTCATGCTCATCAAAATGACTTTCTTCATCAGTACTCATAACTTAGGGCATTTTTGACATTTTAAAAATTATATAGTGCACGTCACAATGTATACAGTGCAGGGAGCAACAGCCTTATAAGAATGAGTGGAAGTAAAACGTAGCAAAAATGTGGTCGAGATTGGCCCAGTATTTATTTGTTGTTTTTTATATTTTAAAAAATTATATAGTACATGTTATAATTTGTAGTATTATATAAAGTATCATTTGTTATGAGGTGATTATAATAAGAAGAAATAATTTATTATAAAAATAGTCAAATTAACTTTTAATCATTAGATATGAGACAATTTTTATCATACAACTTTTGTATATAAATGAGTCTTTTTATTTTCTCGTAAGTATATATTTAGAACTGATATATTTGAGATATAATCAAATACTAAATGTGAATATATTAAAAAAATTTAAGACTTTAAGAAAAACATTATCTATGGGCATGGATTTTGGGAGAATTTGAATTCTAGTTCGTTACAACTAAAAAACAAATGAAGATTTCTTATCCTAAAGAATTAAATTGCAAGACTTATTTTTTTATTTTTAAGATATAATCAGTGGCGACTCAAAATTTTAGGAGACATAAAATAATAAAAAATAAGATTTTTTTATAAAAATTAATTGGCATTATTTATCTTTGTAGTATAATTTTAAAATTAAATATTTTAAAATTTTATAATTTAAGAGCAAAAGTGAATATAAATTTTTCCTTAATCAATCTAGGATTCTAAGCTTTTAAATAAAGACACACCTATAAAAGCATAATATGAACATGCACATAAATATACACTATAAAATAATTTTTTAATTTTTTTTAAAAAAAGCCTCATTTTTTTAATTCGTGCCTCTTAAAGTCTTGTTTATCTTTCTAATAAAATCTTAAAATCAAATGTTTATAATTTTATAATTTAAGAACAAAAGTGAATATAAACTTCCTCAATCAATCTTGTTGGCAAGGAGATAAATGACATAAGTGGAAATATAAAAAGATAGAAAAATTAGAAAGTTTTGATTCTTAAGATTCTTTGACTGTTTAATTTTTTTAAAAAAAATATTATTAATTTTTTATAAGAAAGTTTTAAGAATATTATTTATTAAATAATATTTATAGTACTAATATAAATTTAAAGTTATTAAATAATATTTATAACATGGATGTAAACTTAAACTCAATTAAGATATTTTAAATTTTTAATTAATTTTTTAGTATAATTTTAAAATTAAATATTTTTATTTTATTTTATAATAATATATGAGTATTAAATTTTGTTGAGATTTTTGAAGCCTAATTGTTTTGCCTGCTTAGGCTTTGAGCCAATCTAAATGCTACCAGGGAGATGTTCATGCCAATGCTTCAAGCCCCAAAATCCAAATGTCGAGATTATTGTCCAATTACATGATGTACCTCCTAGTTATACGCTCTCATATGTTGTCTACTACCACTGCCAAGATAATATTTCAACACGCCTGTGATAAATTAAAGGATATGATGGTAGAGAAAGAACAATGTGTGAAAGATGAAAAAGAAGCATGTAGGATTATGAGAGTGAAAAGAGTTCCCCAGTAATTACATTGAGAGGAAATCAGAAACTGTTGTCACATCAAAATGGAACATGCTTCGGGATGCCCTGAGACTGGCTAGGAATTTGATGCTAAGGGAGAACAGATGACATGGCAGATCATATGCAGCGTGTGGGTGGAGATGTTGTGTTATGCCGCAGCAAATTGCTCAAGAGATTATCATTCTGAACAAATAAGGAGAGGTGGAGGTTTGGTAACACATGTTTGGATTCTGTTAGCTCACAAGACTGAAATATCACATCGGTCTAGTAATACATTTACCTGGTTTGGTTTCTTATGAAAATGAATCTACATTTTGTTACTAGCAAGTACTAGAGGTTTCATAACAACATTCTTCTCTTTGCTTTAGGTTTCCGTAACATTTGTAACATTATTTGTATTTGTACGCATTCTGATTTTTCATTGACCATTTTAGAATATTTTATAAAATACACTATGTGATGAAATTTTAGAAATCAATATCTGTATATACATAATATATCATGTGAAAACAATGCAATTACAGAATAATGGGTAATAAATGCATGTCCGTGAAGGATTGAGTGTTGATCTCTATGAGCTCTACTGAACCTTTCTTTCTTATGAGGGTTTTTCACCAAGCTTCTAGAAAATTATTGAGAGATTATTTGAGTAAATTTGCTTAATGGATGATAAATTTGTAAAAGATAGAAAACATAGATGATATTTCTCATATTTAGTTTAACATTCTTCCACTTGAATAGTATTTGTTAATAATCAAAATATGGATCATTAAGCTAAAATGACAATTTACAACTAAATAACATATCAAACAACAATGAAAACTTTGAGCTACAGATAGTATTCAATAGAGATATATATCTTGTGCAGTAACTAATCATATTTCTCATAGGAATAGAATATACAAAACAGCATAATTCAATAATTGAAAAAAATGCAACACTTCAACTGTCCAGGCATTTGAAAATGATAACAATAAACATGATAAAAGTGACATCATCTAAAAAATATCTCCTAGGAAAATATAATTCCACTAACTCAGCATAAAAATAGAATTATTTTAAATTTAAGAAATAAAAATATTCATTTAAACATAATTAATATTTTGAATCTTCTAAAATAAATTATAATAAATATAATTAAAAATAAACCAAAGTATGCAAGAAGTATTTTAGAAAAGGTGGTGAAGTATTTAGATTGAGAAATCAATGCTTACAAAAATAGAGAAATCAATGAAAATTTAAAGAAAATTATTTACTTTAGACCTAACTGGGATTAGAAGGGGTCTACTTGAATAAGCTCTACACAGATACTAAAAACTTTGCGATCTTACTTAATGGCTACTGAATTTGAAATTATTCTATAAAAATAATAAAAGTAAGTAGTAAAACATTTTGGCTTTTGAAAACATGATCCCAATTCTTCACTCAACTCTGTCACCATCATGATTCCGAGCTTCCCATCCATAAAAGTGAACACAAACTCTTCCTCACTCAATCCACAACTCCTAAGTCTAATACACAGTATAAAATAATTTTTTAAAATTATTTAGAAAAAACCTCATTTTGTTTAATTGGTTTTAGGTTTCATAAAAAAAGTCTTGTTTATCTTTCTAATATAATTTTAAAATCAAATATTTATAATTTTATAATTTAAGAACAAAAATGAACACAAACTCTTTTTCAAATAAAAGTCTTTAAATAAAGACAAGTCCATAAATATACAATATAAAAGGACTCAAAGTCTTCAAATAAAAGTCTCCAAATAAAGACACTTAAATATACGCGCATAAATGTACAGTACAGTATGAACACGCACACAAATGCACAATATAGAATGAAGAAACAAATTTATAAAGAAACAAATTTTAAATTAGAAACAAATTGAAATAATATTATGGAAGAACAAAGAGATGGAGGAAGGAAAGAAAGAGATAAAGAAAAAAGAAAGAGATAAGTAGGAGAGTTAGATAATGAAATGACATATAAAGAAATAATGTCAATATGTTGAAATATAGAAAAGAGATAGAAAAATTAAAAAATTTTGATTCTTAGGATTCCTTGACTGTTTAAATTTTTTTAAAAAATATTATTAATTTATTATAAAAAAGTTTTACAAATATTATTTATTAAATAATAAATAATAACATTTATAGTACCAATATAAATTTAAATTTATTAAATAATATTTATAACATCTATGTAAACTTAAACTCAATTAAGATATTTTAAATTTTTAATTAATTTTTTAGTATAATTTTAAAATTAAATATTTTTATTTTATTTTATAATAATATACGAATATTAAATATTTTTTAAACTTTGAAACTTAAAACGTTTGCTTTACCTGTTTAACTCTTAAGTCAACCTCGCCACAATGCCAATACTAATATAATCTCTGCTAGCAATGCACCTGTCAATATCTTGAACTTATGTTTACTTGATATTCCAATAAACTCTTAAAAGAGAAAGAAGAAAATAATATCTCAGCTGCTTGATTGATTGGAGCAAAGGGAGAATGCGGGGATTGATTAAGTTATTACATCTTCTGCCTTAAAAACTGAACAATGTTTTGTACAACTTTTGACACCCACTTTTTTACTCTAATGCTAACCCACTATAAAGCTAACCATCTTAATTTTAACAACCACTATTATTTTCACTGCTGCAACAAGCCCTCTACCCTTATCAATCTTGACAAAAAGAGGTATAAAGTTATTTTATTCAAACCACATTATATACTTCATGATTCCATATCTTTAATACTTGTTCTCATTTGAAAAATAGTTGTTCTGTATACTTTTTAAAATATCATGTTTCAGTAGGTTAAATAGGTTTGAAATTGGTTTTTAAAACAATGTTGATTTGATAATAGTTGATTACATGTAAATATAATTGATCTTTTTTGTTATTAGTTTATAGAGAAAAATCTCATGATGGTTTTCTGGAAATTAGATAAAAATCATAATAGTAGTGAATGGATTAGAATAATTTTTTTTTTCTCTTCTTCTCTATTTCTCAACTCCTCTTTGTTGTATTATTAAATTGTGTGTATAAATAATATAGGTTCATTTAGATGAATTTTAGGTTTTATTCTCTATTGTCTTCATCCTATTTTTCTGATAATTAAAGTGACTTTTGACATTTTTAGTCAAGTTGTGTTATTTGTAATACTTTTCAAAACTTATATATTTTTTTTAAATTATGTTTATCTACAAATTTTCATTAAAAATAAAATTAATATTTTCATTATAACAAATCATGCTACAAATAAGTTAGTGTTACAAAATATCATAGGTACTTTGGAAGGATTAACTCTGGAACATTCAACGGGGCATATCTGTAGCACAGAAAGGCACGTATCAATTAACCAATAGGAAATTGAGAGGTGCATATAGCAGCTGAAAAAGCAAGTTCTGTAACTTTGTGGCCATTGGTCCCCCTTTGAACCCCAGTGGATGGGGATAATTACATCATCTCAATCACCACTATTCTAGTTTCTATTAATGAAATGCTGCATTTTTTTTACACAAATTTCATCAAATATATTTTTTTTCACGTGCCCATTTTGTTAAACATCATTGGTTATAGCTTCTAGTGAGTTAGCATGCAAAAAATCTAATTGATGAATTCTAGTCAAACACACTAGCCAAAACTTGATCTTCATGAGATGAATGCTATTAGTTACGTGTGGTAACAAATCCTCCTAACTTATGGATCAGGAAGAGGCTTCAATACCAACCTCAAGTTCTATGGTTGTAGGTGGATGAGACATTTCAGACACTACATAGTTGCCACGTGGAAGCCAAGCTAATCTTCTTCTTGTGGATGTTAAGGATTCCACAACTAGTCTTGAGGATATGAATTTTTGTTCACACAATTGCAACATTATTATAAGTCCTTTCCTATTGTAATTTCTGCTACCCTCAAAAGACTTGCGCTGTATTTGCTTTCTCTGCCACTGATACAACACTGCTATGGCTGCCTCAGTCTCCACCGTTGGAGCTGTCAACGGAGCTCCAGTATGATTTTCTTCCAATTTTTGCACTTTCTGGTCCCTAGTTTCTCAAGATCCTTAGATGATTTTTGTCATATAAAAGCTCAAATCATTACTGATATGTGTAAGATTATAGAACTATGTTGGAAAGATACATATATATTCATGTTAAATAATTGCTTAAATGTCAGAAAGAAATATGAGACAACCTTTATCCTAGTTTAGTTAAGAATTATTCCAAGTTCCCATTTGATAAACATGTCTAAAACAACAACTTAGTAATCCATGGTGATTTTATTCTCCTGTATGTTAGTAGTGAATTCATTATAAGTTAGTAACTGTGTTCCGTGTTATGCAATGTAGTGATCAATATATATGATACCAAACTGGAAAAGTACGGTGTTATTTCCTACTTGAGTAATGATAGAAACAAATTTAAATGGAAGTTTGAGAGGTGAGTGAATTTTTAAAATTAGTTTGAAGAGTGTGAAAGAGTGGCTACTGTGAATATTGCAGCTGAGCTTGAACAGCTCTGGAGCTGGAGCTTCAGTTCCCAGTTCAGCCTTTTTTGGCAGCAGTTTGAAGAAGGTTACTGTCTCAAGGGTCCCTAACTCCAAAATTTCCTCTGGAAGTTTGAAAATTGTTGCTGCAAAAGAGATTGATGAGAGCCAGCAGACAGATAAGGACAGATGGAAAGGTCTTGCCTACGATATTTCAGATGACCAGCAAGACATCACAAGGGGGAAGGGTATGGTTGATCCCCTTTTCCAAGCTCCAATGGAAACTGGAACTCACTACGCAGTTATGAGCTCTTATGAGTACCTTAGCACTGGACTTAAACAGTGAGTCACAGATACTGTTGACTCTAAGACAAATAGTGTTTACTTATCACTTTTATTGTCATGAACTGATAAGGTAAACTCTCTTTTTTGAACCTGATCATGATGTGGTATTTCAGGTACAACTTGGATAACGAATTGGACGGTCTTTACATAGCTCCTGCTTTTATGGACAAGCTTGTTGTTCACATCACCAAGAATTTCATGACCCTGCCCAACATCAAGGCAAGTAAATTGCACACGTAAATATTGTCCAAGACTTTAGTTAAAGGAGCAAGACACATTCAATAGTTTCATTGTTTTTACAGGTTCCTCTCATTCTTGGTATCTGGGGAGGCAAAGGTCAAGGAAAATCCTTCCAATGCGAGCTTGTCTTTGCCAAGATGGGAATCAAGTGAGTAAATGTTGCGAACATATTACTACTACAGAACACATCACTTGTATACATTACCATTAGCAACTCTAGTGCATCATATTAAGTTTTTAAAGAGATCACGACCAAGTTTCAATATTTTGATGGACCAAAAACTTATTTGGTGCTAATTTCAAGTCCTTATGATGTTCTGATTTCAGCCCTATCATGATGAGTGCTGGAGAGTTGGAAAGTGGAAATGCAGGAGAGCCAGCAAAGTTGATCAGGCAAAGGTACCGTGAAGCTGCAGATATAATAAAGAAGGGGAAGATGTGCTGTCTCTTCATCAACGATCTTGACGCAGGAGCTGGTCGACTTGGTGGAACCACTCAGTACACTGTGAACAACCAGATGGTGAATGCCACCCTCATGAACATTGCTGATAACCCCACAAATGTTCAGCTCCCTGGTATGTACAACAAGGAAGAGAATCCCCGTGTGCCCATCATTGTCACCGGTAACGATTTCTCAACACTGTATGCTCCTCTCATCCGTGATGGTCGTATGGAGAAGTTCTACTGGGCACCTACCAGGGACGACCGAATTGGTGTCTGCAAGGGAATTTTCCGCACTGACAATGTTCCTGCAGATGACATTGTCAAGCTTGTTGACACCTTCCCTGGCCAATCCATTGGTAAGTTCATCTTGCTAAATCATCCAATATGTTGCTCAAGCCAGACATATATAACTAGGACAAAACTTAGATATAGTTGTTTAGGTGCAACACCAAAACTACACATAAGGAAATACATCTGAGGTTTTATCCATGTAATTAAACTTTCATGTTATTTAGTAAGAATAGATGCAAAACAAGAAGACTAATGGCATGCCATTTATCATTGCAGATTTCTTTGGTGCACTCAGGGCCAGAGTATACGATGATGAAGTGAGGAAGTGGATTTCTGGTGTTGGTGTTGAGTTGATTGGGAAGAAGCTTGTGAACTCAAAGGAAGGACCTCCAACCTTTGAGCAGCCCAAGATGTCCTTGGATAAGCTCATGGAGTATGGTAACATGCTTGTCCAAGAACAAGAGAATGTGAAGAGAGTCCAACTGGCAGACAAGTACTTGAACGAGGCGGCCCTTGGTGATGCTAATGAAGATTCCATCAAGAGAGGAACTTTCTATGGTTTGATCCTTTATCCTGATACCTTCATATAGGATGTTGCATTGCATATACTATAATTTTCTGTCAATTTAATTATAAATGCATTCACACTTACTTTTGATCTAGTATATTGCTTGCATTAACTATTTTAACAATTTGACAGAACATAATTGACTGATTACACTTTGTCAAAATCAAATTCATAAAAAATATATTTCCATCAAATAAAACAATGTCTAAACTTTTTGGTTGTTTCCATATTCTGTGCAGGCAAAGCGGCTCAGCAAGTAAATATTCCCGTTCCTGAAGGTTGTACTGATCCAAATGCCTCAAACTTCGACCCTACTGCAAGAAGTGATGATGGAACCTGCTTATACACCCCCTGAGAACTTAAGCATTCTCCACTTGAGGGGACACTAGGACTTGAGATGATCAATAATTTTATCTAGTTCATACTGGATTGTTATCCCATTTTGTTTTTGAGTTGCATTGTCTACATTTTACTATGTAGAATGTTAAGACTCGATGCTTTCCTCTTTCGGCATTTGCTTTGTTGCTTTTTCACATTTAACTTTTGGTTTGAAACGATGTTAATATTATCCTATCTGGTTATTTTAATCTTGCATACATTTCCCTAAAGATCAGCTATCAACATGGAAGCCATACAAACATGAAAATCACATACCAGTTTGAGAAAAAAGTTTATTTAAGTAACTTTTAATGTTTTGGTAAGTAACATTAACATTTAAACTCAAGCTTCCAATATGCTCACTGTCATATCATTATAATACCATTTTATGGGTTGTAAAAGAATTACATAATTTGTAATTTCAAGGGATAGTGATTGAGAAGAAAAAATACTAACAGAGTTTTGTTTGTTTGAATATGTTCACTAATATGTATATGTTAATATCTAGAGTTTCACTAATATGTTCACTAATAAGTATAACAGGTCGTGCTGTATGTTCAAATGTTTTTGGCCCAACTAAATTTCAAGGGTTAGTATTCAATATGCCTTTTTTTTCACATAATCCCATATTGAAGGTTATTGCAACATCTTTTGCTATATTTCTTTTCTTTAAAAACTCTTTCTTTACTATATTCCTCTCCTTTGAAATACCTTGGAACTTGAGCAATGGCTGTTTTTTAGTTTCAAATAAACCTTTTTGAAAAGCAATAGGAGGCACATTTATCATGGCTAATCTCAATAGTTTTTTCTTTGTTCTGTATAGGCCATATATCATGAGGTACATGCCTTTCTGATGCATTTCTTTCATTATTTATCAATCTTAGAACTATAGCTATGGTAGATTTTTTTTTTATGGTTGGTCTACTTTTTTCTACATAGTGTGTACTTTGTTGTTGGTAGTGTTTCTTAATTGTAAAAAGCAAATTATTATAATTTGAATGTACAAGTCTCTTTCATTTGATATTTTAATTAACTAACCGTATATTCACATTTTGATCTATTTCTATTATATAAATTTAAGATGTGTATGTCTAATTACCAAACTTCCAAATTAGTAAGTGTTTTCTCCTTTATTTCGAGTCTTGAAACTCCTCATACCATATGAAAAAAAAAAATCTCCAAATTTACTTGTTATTTATTTCTATTTAATAATAAAATAATAATACCTCAACAAAGCTTACTGTAAGGATAATAGTTACATGACAGAATGACTAAACATAAAATAATTATGTCATTTGAAACAAACTTTTTTGGCATGGATTGAGGATAGCTTTATATACTTCAGAAAGGGCATGATTATGAATCAATACATTCATAGCAGATATCTTTAGCAAATAATGTTATAGAGGGTGTCAGCTTATAAGCTCATATTCTAGTAAAATAGAGACAAAATATACACTAACTTTTGAAAAGATGACTGAGTGGTAGATACTGGTCTTGAAAACCGTTCAAAACAAAGAACTATTTGTAGTTATTCCTAAAAAATTGTGATAATTGCTTTTGTTTCCTTTTGGTAAGTCCTTTGAGGAAAAGAGGTTGAAGCTGTTAAGCATTTTTCACAATGTACATATGAATTTAATTAAATTAAAGTTGGAAACATGGAATAAAGGAAAAGAAGGTAAACCATTCAAAAAGCCATAGTCTCTGCTTTAACAGTTTTTAAAGAGCACTTGTGCAAAGCTAAAATATGGCTAAAAAAAGAGGAAACAATTCTTCATAGACCCTCTCCCATTACTCTTTCTTTGCATGAGGCTCTCCCACAGATAGCACCAAGTGGTTCAGCATTAATTACTAACTCCAATGCATACTTTCAAGCACCCCTTCATTATCCTGTGTATTCTCATCTCCATCCACCTCACAGGTATGTATGTGTGTATTCCTTCTATTTCATTCCCTCATCACACAAGCCAATTAGAAGAAGCCTCTCAACTCATTAGTTTCCTCATTTTAGCACTTAAGTCTCTATGATAAGATTTTGGTACACGTATCAGAAAATAAAACATATGAAGAATTTAATTCAAATGCACTTATTTTACATCGTGATCTAATTGCATACATTGTGTGGTATGATCATGAACTTTTATGATAGTTGTTTCAAAATTCTTAATATATTTTGACAATCAAGTAATTTCAGAATGAAAATATTAAATCCGTTTAAGTTTCTAATAGAATGAAAATTAGTAAACTTAGAATATGAAAAATTATCGTTTTATGACATTATATCAGTGCATGCATCGAAAGTGCAAGATGAGTGAGTGGTATATTTTGATTCTGCTTCATAACTTCCACTTTCACTCACTCTTTTACAATAGTTGGATGATTAAGACTGTTGATCAAGTTGTGTGATTTGCTCGTGGTGTGTTGCAGGTGGGTTTCAGCTCATATTGGTGAACAACTGCAAAGAGAGTGTGTGGCCTGGAATCCTTGGCAGTCCCGGCCACCCCACTCCCAAAGACGGTGGTTTTCACCTTTGCAGCGGCGAAGAAGTGGTGTTGGATGTTCCCGAGGGATGGTCCGGCAGAATCTGGGGTAGACAAGGCTGTTGTTTTGATCCCATAACCGGCAAAGGCTCATGTGAAACAGGTACTAAATAAAACAAAAGAAAGCATAAAATCAGTAGCAGAAGACAACTTAGGTTTATCTGGATAAATTTTCTCATAACTAATTTTTAACAAACATATAGGTGATTGTGGAGGCCTTTTGAAGTGTGGAGGAATGGGTGGAGTTCCACCTGCTACCCTTGTGGAAATGACACTTGGGACCTCTGAATCGGCATTGCATTTCTACGATGTTAGTTTGGTTGATGGATTTAACCTTCCAGTGTCAATGAAGGCAGTGAGTGGAGGGGTAGGTTGTGGGGTTGCAGCTTGTGAAGCCAACTTGAACGTTTGTTGTCCTCCTGCTTTGGCCATGAAGAGGCAAGGGAGGGTGGTGGGGTGCAAGAGTGCTTGTTTGGCTGCAAAGTCAGATAGGTATTGTTGCACTGGCGAGTTTGGCAACCCAAAAAGTTGTAAACCTAGTGCCTTTGCTCGTCTTTTTAAGACCGTTTGCCCTCAGGCTTATAGCTATGCTTATGATGACTCAACGGGGCTTAAGATTTGCAAAGCACATAGGTATGTCATCACTTTCTGCCCCCCAAGCTGATGGGGCATCACTGTGCATGCATGTGATGAAAGTGCAGAGACCTATGTTTTATTAGTTGTTGCTGCTGCTATTCTCTTGCCAAAAGTGATGAATCATTTGGAATTGTGATGATATAGTGTATAATTATCATTGTAATATTGTTCTTTAGATGGTTAATTGAGTTTGTTGGTTGCTTTTATTCTGGATTACTCGAGATTGACCACTTTGGCAGTATGAACAGTAGGTAATGAGACCTTAATACTTTAGACAACTGTTCACGTTAGTACGTAGCAACGTTACTAAGTCACCGTAACAAAAGGACTAACATGTTAAATTTCTACAAATTATAGGACCTAAATATATATAAAAAAAAATTAATGACCGGGTTACTATCTCTTACATTTTTTTAAGGATGAAAATATTATAAGCCTTGTAAAACTTTATTTGTACCATTTGGATATATTTTTTATATATTTTTTAATTAGACTATTACTATTCATTAATAAATAAAAAATAATTTGATCATGCCAAGAACCTATCTGATTGACTTGAGATGTGCTGATAGAGTTATCAACCGAATTTCGAAATTAAATACGTTAAGGCTTGATATTATTATAGTGAAAGATCAAACTTTTGATTTTCAAAAATAAACGACGGATCAATTTGACCTTTATTTTCGTTTTTAACTTTAATAAACGACATTGTTTTTATCATTATTAAACTTGTGAAAATTCATGTTTTTTTTTTTTTGTAACAAAGGTTGATAGGATGACAAAGTTTGTCACAATGTAAGTAAATCTTTTTACTGCTTATGTAGTTTTTGTTGTTATGTTTTCGATAACACATATTCTTCGTATGTACATTCCTTCCACAATGAATATACAAGAATTAGTAGAGTGAGCAACAACATTGATCTTAGGTTCCAATTTAGTAACAAACTTATTTCCTTACATTTGTCAAAAGAGAAACTCTTTGTAATGGATGCAGTAGAATCCACGAGAAGGACATGAGATTTAGCATTATTATAATAACAACACAAGTATATCTCGTGAAACAAACACATGGGATTGAGTTTGAAATTGTCCAATTCGTCCCGTATAACACGGAGTTTAGTTAAAAAAAAAAAAAAAAAAAAAAAAAAA
>Ga0209489_103220_pt1:0-12500 | contig 32138 bp, 22 predicted proteins | sample SiratrowhiteBW_FD_187527 | JGI IMG/M metagenome (GOLD analysis project Ga0209489, IMG submission 187527) | Root nodule microbial communities of legume samples collected from California, USA - Siratro white BW (SPAdes) (version 2) | ecosystem: Host-associated > Plants > Roots > Nodule...
ATATATATATATATATATATATATATATATATATATATATATATATATATATATACTTAACTATAACTTTTTTTCCATAATAAGAATAAATTACTAGAAATATTGAAATGTAAAATTAATAATACCAAATTATTTTAATTTCTATTCTTTTTTTTAAAGAACTTCACTTCTACTATCTTTCCATTTTTCTCACTTTCACTCACCTTCTATACCAATCAATGGGTACCATCAAAACCTTCGGTTGTTTATAAAAAAAGTATCTTACATTGCAATACACGAGGAACAAAAAATAAATATGAAATTGTTTATAATTAATTATTTTTCCATTTAAATTTATCTTTCGTCATCTTCAAATATAAGTAGGATTATAAATAGAAAGAATAAATGAATAGATCATATAAAAATTAAGCAACATTAATTTGGTTCAACATTTTTTAAAATTTAACTTGAACAATGTGAGAGATTATTACGACTTCACATGAGACATATATACTCTTCAGACAGGTCCATCACCTTGCTGCTGTCTATAGTTGTAAACGCGTGAGAAACCTTGTCTTTCACGGTTTGTTTTGTTTTGTGTAAGTTTCTCTCCTCATCCTCTGTTTCTTCTGGTTTTCTTGTCCATTTTGTGCTTCAAAAGGTAGTCACTTTACATGATTTCTGATGATCTTTTCTGGGTTTGATTTGAATGAATGATGCATGCAAAATGGTGTAGGAAAAAGGGTCCTCCGGAGTGAAACAAGTGGTGGGGTTGTCACAGAAACATGGAAGGGGAGAATGTTGAAATGCCATTGTTGGAGAGGAAGGAGAAGTACTATGAGAATTGCCCTGGTTGCAAAGTTGACAGAGCCAAAGAGTTGAGTGAGGGACAGGGTGTGCCCTTTACAAATCTATTCATAATATGGATGGTGGTGCTGTGTGCTTGTGAGCATTTCACTCTGTTCTGATTATCTTCATTTCTAGACCAGTTGGTTGTTCTGTGTGCTTTTTCCAAACTTTGTGAGTAAGAATGGCTTTCTGCTGTTTGGATTTTGAGTGAATTTCTTTATAAGTATTTCATGGAGAGAGAAATGAAAAGGAAGTGAAAAAAGTTATCTTTTTTTTATAGATCTTCTGCATCTTAAAAAGAAAGCCTTTCTTCAACTCAAGTAACTCATTCTTTTCCTCCATTTTCTTTACCTTGTGCAATGCTCCAAACTCAAGCTATATTTGATAGACGTGTGTTGAAATGTAGCAATGCATATGCATGTGCTACCTAATTGCTTATTCTTGGTCTCACTGTCCTAATACTGCTACCTGGGGAATTGGTAGTTAGTTTCAGAGTGAGATCAGTGGAAGGTTATTGGAATTAATGTCACTTTCTACACTTCAAATTTCTCTTGTAAAGCTTTTAGAAATGCATAAAAAGATTAGTATAATGCATCAAAAGAAGTGGTTAGAATTTTTCAAAAGAATATAACCAATCTCCTCTTATACTGATTTTGGTTATTCTTGGTTTTTTATTCCACTTCTTACTTCTATCCTAAAACACTTTCTCTGTCTTTCTTTTCTTTTTCTTTATTTCTGTTTCACCTATCTATGTACCTTTTTGATGGACGTTTAACATTTTCCTTTTTTCTGTCTTTCTCAATTAGTTGAAACTCCATCCTTTCTGATGTCACTTTAATTTGTTCTGTACAGCTATGCCTATATCGTCTCTTTTTTCATACCTTTATTTCATGGTGAGTTTAACTATCTACTGGGTTTATGTTGTTACCTTTGCATTATTACAAAAGAATTCATCATGATCTAGAGTTTGATTGGACATGATTATGAAATAATAAAGATAAGAAATGTTCATTCCAAATTAGTGAAATTTTCATGGTTTTAGGTGTATCTTTGTTCCATATATGCTCACATTTGATATGGGACAAAGTAATGATATTTTAATTTAGAGTATAATCATTTCAAAACTTCATATATGAATAATTAATTAATAGTGACTCATCATATTAATTTTTATGAAAAAATGGAATGTCTGTTAACTTGAAACTATTACACGGCTATTTACAGAAGTTATCATTATTTAAATTTTATATTTTGATTAAATATTCTAAATGATGTCAATACAGTTAATTAAAAGGCAACAGAAATGTATTACAAGAATCTCCATTTGTTAGGTGTTTATGAACTTTGCTCTGAATCCTTTGTGCCTTCCAAGTTCTGGACATAACCATTGTCTATCACTGTTTATTTCAATAACAAAAGAGTTCCCATCTAATCTTTGAATCACCACACTTTCAAGATTTGTATACACCTTTATCGTTATCTTTTGTTCATTTAGCATTTCATTAACATCATAAGTTTGTTGCACACTATGATTAACATTTCTGATCACAAAAGTTGCACATGTTATGATGCTTTGGCTAATCAGATTTGTTAATGAGATGTTAACAGAACCAGCCTGATTGTCAGCTGTTCAAATATTTCAAAATAGTTTCTACAGGGCCTCCTCAATACTCCTAATTTATTCCTTGTATTTATTTCATTAATTGCACAATTCTGTATAGCAATAAATCAAGAATTCTTGAAAAGTAAATATAGGCTGTTACATTTTTTTTTTCTTGAGATTTTGACCCTTTAGAGTGGCCATTAGTCAAATGTGTTATGATTAGTAATGTTCATTCTCTATATAATCCAACATTTGTTTTCCAGGTGAGGGACTTTAATATTGCAAAAACAGAAGCTGATATTAGTTTTTATGCTGGTTATGTGGGTAAGATAGATTACTTCTAGTATTTCCATTTCTTTAACTCTTTCAACAATAACTTCAAGATAATTATGAGTGATGCATGTATGAAAAAAAATGCTATAGGTTCTGCTTTCATGTTTGGAAGATGTTTGACATCTGTATTGTGGGGAGTTATAGCTGATCGCTATGGCCGAAAGCCCGTTATAATGATAGGGATTATTGCAATGTAAGTATATATGTCAATGAATTGGATGCTTTTTGTAAGTTAAGTTTTTCACCTTCTCAAATTATTAACGCTTACTCAATTTCAGTGTCATTTTCAACACACTATTTGGCCTTAGTACCAGTTTTTGGATGGCAGTTATCACGAGATTTCTTCTGGGATGTTTTAGTGGTTTGCTTGGACCAGTGACGGTATCATATTTTTAACTTCTAATAGTTAGAACCTTCATGTTCATCCCCCAAGATGGATACACATTTTGAATGTGTGTGCACTTGGATATATAATTTCTTCAAACTTCTATTTACATCTATTTGCCTAACTCCTCTATTCAACAGGCCTATGCTGCTGAACTTTTTCGAGAAGAATACCAAGCTCTAGGAGTCTCAAGTGTAAAAGCATCAGCAACTCTTTTATACTACTAACCCTTAGAACACAATTTCCACAACAATAATTCAAAATGTGATTTATTTTTAGGTTACTGCATCTTGGGGCGCAGGTTTAATCATTGGCCCAGCATTGGGAGGTTATTTGGCTCAGGTTACTTATATTCTTTGACATCTGGATTTTGTGTCTGTTCATAGAATTGATACCTGAAATTCTTGCTTAATTGAGGATTAGAATTTACTCTGACAATCCATTTTCCATCTTGAAAAGAAAGTGGTCTTTTACATGTCTTTTACATTCTTATTTGTTAAGTACTTTAGTTTACATTTGAGAGTGCATGCAAGGGGATGTGGCTTACATTTAGGTGCTCATTTATGTTCTCTAACAATTTTGAAAAAATGTCATTGTAGCCAGTGGAGAAGTATCCACATATATTTCCAAAGAATTCCTTTTGGGATAAGTAAGTCAACTTCTCCTGCTTTTAATTTAGTAAAGTGAAGTATTCCATTTTCCTTTGTTTTGTCTTTCTACGATTTTACCCTTTAATGGTGTGCTGATTTTTATTTGCAAAACCATATATCATTCTGCAGGTTTGCTTACTTCTTCCCCAACTTTATAATATCTGCATTTGCTTTTGTTGTAGCTGTTGGCTGTATTTGGATTCCGGTTTGTACCTTAGATTCTAACTTAACTAGGTGTATATATCTTTTTAATGTTTTGTGACATTTGCTTTACAATTTTATGATGACAATTTATAATGCTGAACCATTTCTGTATCATATTTTCAGCTCAGTGTCTTGGTTCTTTATATTGTCTACTATGTCTTCCAAATCGGTATCACTGTTTAAAATATATGCAGGAAACACTTCACAAGCATAAATGTAGCAATGAATCCATAGACAATGTTGAAGCTTTAGAAATTGGAAGCAGAGTGGTTGGTGTTGACAAGACAATTCAAAAGAAGGATAAACTCCTCTTGAACTGGCCCTTAATGTCATCTATCATTATCTTTTGTGTTTTCTCCCTTCATGATGGTGCTTATCATGAGGTATATTCACCGGTACTTAATGAGGCTAAAAATGACCTATGCATCTCCTTTTTGTTTTTATTTTCCTTCTTTTATCTGTGCACTTTTAAGTGAACAACATTCATTCATCCTGTTTTCTTTAGGTTTTCTCGTTATGGACTGTGAGTCCTCGAAGACTTGGGGGTTTGAGCTTTACAACTAATGATGTTGGTAATGTTCTTTCAATATCAGGTACTTCTCTGGAAACAACAGAAAATGACTTATTATTTTTAGGCATATATTATGTTTCCATTTAACTTTACATCCTTAAAGATTATGGATAAAATTTTATGCATTTATATACAAGGCAATATGGTAACTTTCTGCAAGGGGTTTTCTCTTTTTACACTGGTCTTGCTGATTATTCACTTAGGCTTCAAAACTTCAATCAAATATATTGTTTATACATACCTTGGTCATGACCATAATTCAGTTTGTTTTGAGAATGACTTCTTGACCTAGGATCATATTCACTCTGGAGCTCTGTAGCTTCACATATATGTCAAATGCTATAGACATCTCAAATAACGTATCTTTTTGTGCCTAAATCAGAACTGGCCATTTCTTTAATATGATAAAAATTACTTTGACCTCTAAAGGCCATAAGGACTTCCAGGAGAGAAAAATTAGAAACAAAATGAAATGAGTTTGTCCTAACTTAAAATTAGCTCATGTTCAAGCTCTAAAATAAAGTTCTAGTGAAAATATAAGAAAGAGCTTCTACAAATCTACAAACAATAGTGAATTTTAGGTCCAACTTAACCTTACAAAATGAATTAAAAGGGTAAGACTTGCACACTCACTTATATACTACAATTTAGTCATATTTCTGTTCAATGTGAGATCTCCAAACCATTTGAGCATCAATTTTTTTTTTTCCTTTAGTTCTAATATGATAACAATTTCTCTTAGTTGGGTTTGACAACGGCAAAGAAGTAGAGAAATTTTACAGTTAGTGTTGATCATTGTTGTCCTATTGTAATTGATACTATGAATAGTTAATGACTTCTCAAATGTTCAGGTCTTGCAGTTATCATTTACCAACTTACTCTCTATCCATTTGTGAGAAAAACTAGTGGACCTATTGGAATTGCCCGCATCTCAGGGGTTAGCTTTCATCAAATTGCCGCAATTATTTCATTTCAACATTTCATATTTTGTTACTTTTAATATGTCCTGTTACTTTGGTCCCATATGCAGATACTAACCATTCCACTTTTGCAAAGCTACACCTTCATAGGATCCTTATCAGGCTTAGCACTACACATAGTGTTAAGTATTGCTTCAATTCTGAAGAATATTCTGGCTGTAAGGGCACCTAATTTATTTTGGCATTTTATTAGTTATTCTGAGGGCTAAAATTGAATTTGATTCACTAAACCTCTAGAGACCAGTTTAACTGAGTCTAAAAAGTTTCTCTATGTTACAAAACTTGACTCATTGTACTCTTTCATTGGATTTAGGTGACCATTACAACTTGTTTGCTCCTTCTACAAAACCGAGCAGTGGTAAATTTTCATTGGCCTCCTTAGTTTCTCAGCAATGGTTGAGACTAGTTATATATTGATGATGACAATTTTCATTTGGGAAATAGGAACAACACCAAAGGGGGGCAGCTAATGGCATTTCTATGACAGGCTTGTCTCTTTTCAAAGCTATTGGCCCTGCTGCAGGTGGTGCATTGTGAGTGTTCCTATGATTTCGTCAGCTTTTTGTTTGATTTACAAATATTATTTAATGTCAGAAGATACTTGTTATGACACTTGCATTTTAATGTTCAGGTACTTTCATATATGACATAATAACTTAGATAACATAATTCATCTGTGCCTGATACTTCATGCTAAGTTCCTTTATGATATGGTTATTTCACTCCTAACTATTAATTTGATATATTTCCTCGTCTTGAAATATAAAATTCTTTTAACTAATTTAGCGGGAATTAAGAAAATTGAAATTAACTTCATTAGACACTAAATCAAGTAATCCTTTTAAAATTACATTCAAAGTTATTGAGATTGATAAATTATAAAGTAATAGCTATAGAAGAAGTTTGGTCATCTTCTGAATTTTGTGTTTCAGTTTGATTCTTTCAGTTCTCAAACTAAATTGGTACTTTAAATAGTTTTTGTTTTGATACTAACTTTGATTTTGATGGAAATGGTAAAAACTTATTTGATATGACATCTGTCATTGACATCTCTCATAGTTGCCACTTGTCATCAAATTGACCAACCTATTGTAGGATCTTTCAAGTGATTCAAACTCACATAAGAAACTGACATTATTATCAATCCAAAATCTAACACAAGAGTTTATAGGTGTTTTTCTTATATGTTGCTCAATCTTCTTAGTTCTATTTAATAATCTAAAACTTAAAGTCACACATATTAATACCTAACAAATTGATAAAAGTGATCCATTTGACCTATCATTTTAAGTTTGAGGGAGTAAATAAAACTAAAGTTCAGTAGAGGTGACAAATTATATTTTAACTAAAGTAAAATGAAAATGATTTCCTATTTTCTTACATGATGATGGTGAATGCAGATTAACTTTGTCACAAAAGCGGATGGATGCTTCATTCCTCCCAGGTAATATATTTGTCCTGGTTTCTGTTTTAAATACTTCAAATGGTAACCCTTTGCCTGATTTTAAATGTCAATAGTCTTTGTTCTGTCTGCATGGTTTTTTTTTTTTTTTTTTTTTTTTTTTTTTACATTCTCAGTTGTAATGCATTTACTAAAATACTAAAAAACCTCACTCATTTCATAACATAAACCTTACTGCTTTCAGAACATATTGAAAATGTTCTACATTATGTGTTCTGGCTAGATTTTGGAACAGTCTATCCAAAAATACATTCTAAATTTTATTGTTTTCAGGAGCTTGTAAGTATTAGCTTAGTAGTGGTTTACAAGTTAGGTTTGGTTTTCGTAACATAAACATTTTTTTTTCAAAAACAGAAATAAGAAAAATATCTGACTTTTAAAATTGGTTTATACATAAGTTAAAAGTATAAAATAATTAAAAAATTATATGAAAGCTTCACTAAATTACTTGGAGTATAATTTAATTTTAGTTTATTTAAAAGCTCATTTTAATTGTCATTCATATTCTTCTATGTTAAATGGGGTTTGTGAAAAATTCATCCAAATAAATCCATAGTATTAATTAAAAGGAAGTTCATTTAGTTATTGTTGGATATGTAATTGCAGGCACCCAGACGGTGTTCTTTGTCCTGAACACAGTTGCAGCACTTGGAACAGTAATGACGTTCAAACCTTTCCTTGTCGAAAAGAGGAGAACACCAACGGATCAGTTACACTGATTCCAATTAATTTTGCTGAAGACATTTTACAGAATTTCTCAGATTTTGCTGTCTATCATAGGTAGCATCAAGCTTTTTATCATGAAGACTAGTGATTATCAAAGCTAGATTGAGTAATATGGTTTTTCTAAAATTTTGGTCTTTTATTGTTTGGAAGATTTTTTTGAGTTGTTTTTTTTTTAATAAATAGGGCAATTTGGATGAGAAGATTTCAAATGTGAAGCTTGAGCTTCTTCTTTTTTTGTCAATGTAGGTTTTACATAATTTATAGATTTGAAATTTGATAAGTGTCAATTTAAATTTAACTAACAAAATCATGATACTTATCCGTATTTAATAGATTAATTTTTTTTTACAAAAATTTAAATAAATATAGGTTTTATATAATTATTATATTTTAATTCTAAATGCATTTTTTTTAGAAAATTAGAAAACAAAGAAATTGCTACTGAACATTCTAATAATAATGTTTGTCTAGTAATTTTTAATTAGATGTTAGTTACCATGTCTCATGATCAATGGAACACGTTAAAAGTAAAATTCACGTATACTATTCTTATAATATTTCAATAATTATTTCTAATCTCTCAACCGATATTGTTTTTAAAATAATCATTGCCAAGGTTTTTCCCTATCAGTGATTGTGAGTGTTCCTATGATTTCTTCAGCTTTTTGTTCGATTTACAAGGATTATTTAATATTTCAAAAAATACATTTTATGACACTAACATTTTAATGTTCTGGTATTTTCATTTATGATATGTGATATATAGTAACTCAGATTAACATATTTCGTACGTGCCTGATACTTCATCCCAAGTTTCTTTATGATATCTCAAATTTGTAATAAATACACATTTGCAAATATATGATTATATTTTAGGTTTATGATAAATAATGTATACAATGGTATAATGCTATTTTTAATCATTAATAGCTTTCTAAAATTAATTCAAATTTAATTAGCAATAACATTCTAAAATATAAGTTTAAATAATTAACTTATTATCATATTTATCTATTTTTTTTTAAAGAATTTGTATTTTTATCGATAATATTGAAAAGGAAAAATAAGCATCCATTTTAAAACTAAAAGGAAAAAAAATATCATTTAAGTTATGTAGATGAATATAATTTGGCATTTACTTGTTGCAACCCCATTCTCGAACCCGCACCTTACGATCGGGTGAAATGATTGAATTGTCCCTCCGCTCCTCTCTCACTACACTCCGTCGTGGCTGTCACCAACACTGTCATCGTTGTTACACCATTACTAGTGCAGAAGAAGAGAAGGAAAATACTATAGTTAGAAGAAGAGAAAAGAAAAATTTATTTGTGAAAGCTCATTCCAGAAACCTCATTTTATTAAAACGCATTTTGAAAGGCATTATATACATTTTTGGAAAGTTTATTCTAAAAATCTTATTTAAATAACTTGTTCTAGAATATATTTAGTGTGATCTAAAAATTTATTTTGAAAATTTTGTTCTGAAAATGTTTTCCTGTTTTAAGAAAAGTGTTCTGAAATATACTAAAAGTGTGTTTAAAAAAAAATCTAAAACAGGTAATCCAGAAGTCACTCTACAAAATGATAAAATAATCATTTTAAAAATTATGGTGGTGTAGGTTCAAATTGAAGAGGTGTAGAAAGCAATTGCCATATAATTTCTCCTTCACATCATAATACATCATCCATGGTGTGCCACCATTGTTAATATCTTATTAGTCATATATGATATCACTGTTCAAAGTCATCCATTTTAGACTACTAAGAACAATAATTGCAAGGTTTGGTGATTTCCGTATCCAAATTGGATTTCAACACCACAATCCAAGATTAAGTTCCGGCCCCCACGTTACCTAATTTCTTATAAGATTAAATTATAATGCTCATAAAAAATATTATTTTTTAAATACTTAATTAAATTTTTAGTTTCATACAATAGGGAATTTTTAGTTGCGCATACTTAAAAGTAGAAGCTTTTATTCAACGTTGAAAAGAATTAGAACAAATGGAATCATTTAAAATTAAAATGTCTTCATGGATGTGATTTTTTTGCTTATGCAAAGCAAGGTTTGAGATAGTTATTTTTTTTTTTTTTTTTTTTTTTTTTTTTCAAATCATGAATGAAGGATCTTCTCATATCATTTTTATACATACTTTTCTTTATTTTCATCGAAATGAGAATTTAGTAACACCTCTTGTCTCACCTATTCTTGATTCCAACATTTTTCATTCATGAAACATATTTAACATTATTGTTCTAAGTGCTAAGAATAAACTTGAACTCATAGACGACATTAGGAGAGAGTTTGTAGAGGAAGATGTTTCTATCAAGCTTAGAAACATTGTAATAAAATGGTTCTTTCATGGCTTGCTCATTTGCTTTTTTCAAGCTGAAGCTATTTGAAATGATTTAAGATTCAGGATTTTTGAAGAAGATCTTTTAAGGATGTAAATGGAAGCTTCCTCCTTAAAACAAGGAGAGCTAGTTAGTTTTCTACCAAACAAGGATACTTCATCCCAAGTTCCGTCAAATTTGTAATAAATAAACATTTGCAAATATATGATTATACTTTAGGTTTATGATAAATATTTTATACATTGATATAATGCTATTTTTAATCATCAATAGTTTTCTAAAATTAATTCATATTTAATTATCAATAACTTTCTAATTATTAACTTATTATCTCATTTATATATTTTTTAACAATTTATATTGTTATCAATAATATTGCAAAAAATAAGCTCCCATTTTAAAACTAAAAGAAAAAAAAACCATTTGAGAAGTTATCTAGAGGGATGAATATAATTTGCCATTTACTTGTTGCACCCTATTTTTCAATCCACACCCCACAATTAGGTGAAATCATAGAATGTCCACTTCGATCCTCTCTCATACTCCTGAGCAGAAGAGAAAGAGAACACTGCAATTAAAAGAGCAAAGAATTTCGTTTTATAAAGCTTGTTCCATAAAACTCATCATATAAAACACATTCGGAAAAGGTATTATATACATTTTGGAAAGTTTAGTTTGTTCTAGAAATCCTATTGCAGAAAGATTGTTTTGTAATGTATTTTATGTCTGTAAATCTTATTTTGAAAATCTTGTTCTAAAACTGTTATCCTATTCTGAAAAGCGCCTGCATTTGTTGTTTAAGTATTTGTGTAAATTATTTTCAGCTTTTTTTTTTTTAACATCTGTTAACAACTATTTTTGTTTTATCTACTTTATAAACACGCCTTCTCAGGTTTTATGTATTGATTTTCATTTTAACGAGAACTTATCTGTTTTCCTTTAGTGTTTCTTCATTAATTTGTTTGTTTTCGTCTAGTTTATGACTTATGTTGTTTAAGTAACATCCAACACCTTGTTGCATGAAGATTCAATTATTGCAACGGAAAGTGTCTCATGTTTTTAAGATGGTATCATCGAAATGAGAATCGTAGTGAGCGTCAACCAATAATAATAATAATAATAATAATACATCATAATTATCATCTTCATTATTATTATCATAATTGTCATTATTATTATCGTTATTATCATCATTATTATCATTGTTATCATTATTATTATTGTCATTATTATCATCATTATTATTATCATTATCATTATTATCACCATTATTTAAGAAAATAAAACAATAATAGCATGATCTATTAGTAAAAAGAATATAAAAATAGACAACTTTGATGTGAAAATAAATATAATGAAATTGAATAGAAAAGTACTTACAACAGGGAAGCAAATTGAGAAAACATTCTTGAAATCACAAAGATGTTATTACAAATTTTCAAAGTGAAATAGTAGAAAGACATTCTAAATGTTCTTTACAAAGAGGCTTCTTTATATAAACATCTTGATAGATTCCTTTTTACAACATGACAAAGATAAATTATTTATGATTGTAGCCATCTGGCCACTAACTTTTAATTATAACATGTGGACAAATTTATGACAGACTAACTTTTACATTCTTCAAGCTTTATGAGATTCTTGTTGAGGATGTGGACTGGACGATGATGATTCTGCTTCTAAGTTGTCTTGATTTGATCCATGTATGGATATATTGTTAGTTGTAATGTCTTTTTGAACTTTTATTTTGAGCTGACAGATGCAAGGGTTGTCATCACTCTTTGCTTTTCTGATAAGAATAATGATTCTTCATCCAGCTTTTATAGACTTTCTTTAATCTCTATGCATTGTTGTTTTGTAGCCACTCTTTTATTTTGTCTTTTTGTACCAACTTTATGTTGAATTTTCCCTACCACTTTATTCTAATTCTTCTTGGTAATGATTTTATCTCCCACTTTTGTATGGTTGAATTATTGAATAATTCTATGCTACTATCCAAGTAATGGATTGAGAAGCTACAAATGAGATCAGTCTATATTCGGTACAAAATATAGAATGTTCCCAAAAATAAGAGTATACATCATTGATTTCCTTAAGAAATATTAAGGGTCCAAAATCTACGAACCACTTTTTGAACCAAAATCTACAAAACTAGATAAACTATGAATGTTTATTATGGGATAAAATATAATATGTGACTCCAAACATCTATATAGTGATAATATGAACAATTTTAGGGGTTAAAACGTCTTGAGAAAGACATTTTCCATGTAATGGTTAGTTTCATTTTTTAGGAGTAATGACCTGTAATATTTTTATTTTTGAATACATAATATTTCCATTGTTATTTGGAGTATGTGACACTTCTGTAGAATCAGTATCAACTAATATGAATTCATAAA
>Ga0209489_103220_pt1:17500-32138 | contig 32138 bp, 22 predicted proteins | sample SiratrowhiteBW_FD_187527 | JGI IMG/M metagenome (GOLD analysis project Ga0209489, IMG submission 187527) | Root nodule microbial communities of legume samples collected from California, USA - Siratro white BW (SPAdes) (version 2) | ecosystem: Host-associated > Plants > Roots > Nodule...
CAACCTTCACTAATAAACATAAACTGAAAACCCAACCATTAAACACAACATTTTGTTTTTTTTTTTTTATTCAACTTTTACACTTAACTAGTGAATAAATATATGTGGAACCAACGTATTTGATAACTACACCAACACATTTTAATAGAGACACAATACAACATAAACACGTCATCACTTATAAAAAACCTACTAATGACACTGACCATTTTAAAGAAAAAATGAAAGACCAAAAACAAAACAACAGATCATTAATTAAAAAATTAATTAAACCTATTTTTTTCTCGTAAAATCCTGATTTTTATTATAATAAAAATAAATAAATGATATCAATAAAAAGAAGAATGATATTAGTAACAAAATTGTATTATTATAACAACAAAAGTTAATAATTATTAGCGATAAAGTAAAATAACATAGTAATAAAAGATTTTTTTTAATTTTTAAATTCAAAATAATCTATTTCAACTATTTTTCTTGTACTAAATAATTACTATTCTCACTTTCTTTTTTATTTTTTCTTTCTAAACTTATTCTCTCTTCCTTCATTTTTTTTTTCTCTTTATAAAATATACATTAGATTGTTTTTGGATTATGGAAACAGCCAATAAAAAATGCTGAGATGAGTGTAGTACAACTGGTAAGGTAGAAAGGGCGAAATCAAGCTTGAAAACTGGATGTGGGGTCCATCTCTCTACACCTTCTGCCCTTTTGTCAGAAGAAAAGGTAATAAAGTGTCATTTATAAACCTCACATGTTCATGCAGAAAGAAAAACCAGTGGTCAGGGTTTTTCGAAACAAACTTTCTTGCTAATATTTGTTTTAAGGGTCAGAATATAAGTGTGAATTTATACATTTAAATGAAAAAACTGAAAATAAATATGTAAAAAAATTCATAAATTTATTCTTTTGAAAACTATTTGTTTATGGTTTATTAGTATTGAATGTCTCCTCAAACTATTCTACATGTAGGATTTTTATTTTTTTTTCAAAATAATGTAAGTTTGTAAGACATTTACTGAATTGAATGTATGGTAAAAATAAATTACTCATGTTAACTGTAAAAAAAAGTCTTATATACATAATATAATTTTAGATTTATAAAAATAAAGTTGTGTAAACTTGATATGATTTTAATAAAAAAATTAATATTGTTTTTTTTTCTTATTTAAACTGTGAGCTTGATATAATTTTATTTAAATAAAATAAAAAATATAAATCTCAATTAATATTACTTAATTTTTTTATATATAGAACTATTTCACATCTCTGTCGAAGTATGCCAATCATACACGATTGTTTTCAAAAATAAGCATGCACAAGACATTTTTTTTTCAAAATTTATCTATTCCAGCTGTGTAAAAATTGCAGTATTTTGAAAACAAAAAACCCACATGTAGTCCATCAATGTGGAAGGAATTCATTCCTGAAATACAGAGTTTTACTTTTTTTGGAAATTTCTTTTAATAAAATATTAATTTTAAGATTGGCTTGAAAAGATAGTTTTTGTTTATATTACTTGATTGTACTGCAAAATTAGCTGAGAATAGGTGAAAGCTTTAACATAAAGAAAGTTTGTTTATGTGTGGCCTCATGCATGTTATGGCCAAAGTTTATTTATTATGTGGTCTTCTTTTATCCTCTACCACCTAACTATGCGGCCATCAAACGGGTCCTTATCAAAATAATTAATTTTTTTTTTTACTTTTTAATAGATAACAATATTATTTATTTATTTATTTAATAAATAATTAAATAATTTCCCCTTTTATAAATAACAACTAAATAATTATTAAATTTAAATTATAGTTTTTATTTTTTAATTAATTATTCAAAAATTAATGAAATTATAAAATTATATATATTTTAATGCAATAAAAATATAAATATACATCCTAGTTATGTATAATGATTATTGATTGTGATTAATGAATAAAAGTTTCATATTGTAGTAATTTTATAAGGATAAAATACTACTTTTATTGATAATTATTTTATATCAAGAATTTTATATTTTTCAAATAAATAAAATAATATTTTAATTTTATTTTATTTTATTTTTTGATTTCCTTATTATTCTTTTTCCCCAAAGCAATAGTTAATAATTTTTGTAATCGAAGAAAGCCATACAAATCTTGAGACAAATTACAAATTCTTAAATGCATCAGATATTATCAACTTATTAGTCACCAGATGTGCTCAAAGTTTCAGAATAAGTACTATTTCTATGTTTTCTCTTAATTCTTCTTACTTTTATTTCAAAGACTAATTTGACACTAAACAAATTTTTTTTATTAATGCAATCAAATTTTCCATCTTTACAAAACTAAATATAGAGCATATAAGGTATTCACTTGGTCAAACATTCACCATCTTTTAAGAAAGATCAAGGATCAAACAAGTTGAACTAAAAACGTGTTTAAACAAAAAATTAAACAAGTTAGCACAAATTTTAATTCGAACCTTACCTAGTCAAATTAGAGCCACAGGTGTCTCACATTCTCACATATTCGACTTCAAAATATGTAACTAATAATCCGCAATAATGTTGTCTTCACTTCCGACATCATTCTCGTCTTTTCTCGTTTGACGTAAGACCCTTTTGTTTTGTTATCACTTATTTTCTCTATTTTAATCACAGTTATGAGGTTAGATACATAGATTCAATAGCCTCATACCCAATAACAATTCTTTCTTACAGAACTTTTCCACCTTCTTCATTGCCCCTATTGCTCATTTTTTCACTGTGACGTGTGCAATGATGCCACTAGTTTTGTTCACCTACGGCTCTGTAGAGCAATTCTCATGTGCCATCATATAACATGTGAGAGAGAGCAGAGTTTGCTTGTCGGGTTCATAGTTTTGCATTGTAGCGAGAACAGTTTCTATTGGTTCTCCTTTGGTTGTGTATGTTTGTTTCCTCAGCTTTTGTGATTCTTCATTATGTGTTTCAAAACAAAGTTGCAATCTTTTCTGATAATCTTTTCTGGGTTTGAACGTTTATGCATGTAAAAGAGGGACCTGAGTGAAACAAGTTGCAGGGTTCTATTCAATCACAGACATGGGAGAGGAAAACGTTAAGCAGCCATTGTTGGGGAGGAAGAAGTATTACGAGAACTGCCCCGGTTGCAAAGTGGATCAAGCCAAAGAGTTGAATGAGGGACAAGGTGTACCCATTAGAAATCTTGTCGTCATATGGATATTGGTGTTGTCTAGCGGTAAACATTTCACTCTATTCTGATGAGCATTTTAGCTTCTGGAAAAGTTGGCTGTTCCTGTTTTGTGTTGTTGTTGGGACTTTTGGGGTGTTTGTGAGTGCAATGTTTGCTAATGCTACTGTTCTTGCTACTAACTAAATGCTTAGATTCCTTAACTTGGTGTTAACTGTGAAAGGGCCTTTCTCATGAGAATGATCTAACTTTTTTTACTGTTCTTATCATCTTTTGCATCATTTAAACAATTTTGCCTATTGGGGTTGCTAAAAGTTCAGTCAAGTAGGAAAAGATTTGGTGGTTATTCAAAACTGAAACTGAATATAAAGTTCACACGTTGCCTTAACAGTTGGTCTTAAGCTAAAACTCCAATACTGGTATTTTTCGTGCAGAAAATTGAGAAAAGGACCCCCTTTAATGGTGTCTGATTAAGTTGACGTGATTATTTCATCTTTGTCTTGAATGTGTGACATTGTGTAGCTTAGCTAAAAAGAGCAGTGCCTTCTGATCCCGTAATATTTTGAAAGGAAAATCAGCATTTGTTTCTTTGTTTTACCAGTTGGCATTATTCTGTTTCTCTCAATTATTTGGAACTTCTTAGACTACTCTGATATGACTTTATTTTGTCCTCTGCAGCATTGCCTATATCATCTCTGTTTCCGTTCCTTTATTTCATGGTAAGTTTAGCTATCAATTGAACTCTATGTATATTTTGATCTTGTGACATTGTTCGAAGTTCTATGAATACATTTATTTGAGTGCTTAAACATCATTTTCAGCTTTTATTTATTTTTATTCATAATTTTAAATTGAAGAATTTTTAATAAGGGAACCTCAAGTAAATCCTCACAACATATAGCATTTCAAAAATGAATCTAAGTATCAATTCAATTAATAATCATCACTTTCAGGCATAATACAAGAAAATGGTTTCACAATGTTGGAGTACTGCACTGATAAATTGCATGCCAAAGCCAATTTTGAAGTCATTACTGCTCTCTGTTCTGCTTTGTCATTTGTTATGAAATACTTACAAAACCAAATCTGTGATTAATGTTTAACTTATGTCATGGATGCACATAATACATATCCCGGTTCCTCAATAATGGAACATTTATTTTCAGGTAAGGGATTTTCATATTGCGAAAACAGAAGCTGATATCAGTTATTATGCTGGTTATGTCGGTAAGCTCACTTCTGATATTTTCAGTTTCTTGGAGTCTTCAACAATCCTTGTAAGTTACTTATTAGGGAGGCCTGTATGATAAAAAATGTTGCAGGTTCTTCATTCATGCTTGGCAGATGTTTGACATCTGTATTATGGGGAGTTGTTGCTGATCGCTATGGTAGAAAGCCTGTAATTATTATAGGGGTTGTTGTAGTGTAAGTATATCTGTCAATGAATTGGTGCTTTCTCTATATTTGTTCAGCTTCCTATAATTCTCAATGCTTACTCTATTTCAGTATCATTTTCAACACACTATTTGGCCTTAGCACAAGTTTTTGGATGGCTGTTGTTACCAGATTTCTTCTGGGAAGTTTAAATGGTATGCTTGGACCAGTGAAGGTATCATATTTTTAACACCAAATAATTAGCAGTTTCAGATATTTCATGTTCAATCTGGTTTAAACTTTGGTTTATACATGCCTGTTTGCCTAACTCCTTTCTTTAACAGGCCTATGCCACTGAACTTTTTCGGGAAGAATACCATTCTCTAGGACTCTCAACTGTTAGCATCATCATCTCTTTTATACTATTAGTTCTTAGAACTACATTTCCACAATAATAATAATTCAAAGTGTGATTTGCTTTCAGGTCAGTGCAGCTTGGGGCACAGGTTTAATCATTGGCCCAGCATTGGGAGGCTATTTGGCTCAGGTACTTTCTACTCTTCCCCATCTGAAATATAACTATCAGATGCAACTTGCATAAAGCCTTTAATTTTGTATATACTGTTAGATGAGTTTGTTTTTCAATTGAAAGACTTCTGGCTTATTAAGAACTTCAATGCCTGAAATTCTATATTTAATTGAGGAATATAAATTTTAAAGTAGTCTATCTGCCATCAAGAAAAAATGGTCTCATGCATGTTTTTTTTTTACATTTTGCATTGATAAGTACTCGAGTTTCTGTGTGAGTGTGTAATGTGCACATTTATCACATGTTTATCTAATATTGGGAATATTTTCATTGTAGCCAGTAGAGAAGTACCCAAATGTATTTCAAAAGGATTCCATTTGGGATAAGTAAGTGGAGTTTGGATTCAATTGTCCTCTCTTCTTTGTCTTTTTATCATTTTATCCCTTTAATGATGCTCTGATTTTCATTTACCAAAACATATAAATCATTGTGCAGGTTTCCATACTTCTTGCCCAACCTTGTAATATCAGCATTATCATTTATAGTACTTATTTGCTGCTTCTGGATTCCGGTATGTTTTTATGGTTCTTCATTGAGTACATATGCTTCTATCTTCTTTGTGTTTTGTGGATTTTTAGTCTTCTAACAATTTTATGATGACTTTTTATAGTGTAGAGCCATCTTCAGTGGCTATATTGTCTAATTTGTCTCACAGATTAATATAATTGTTTAAAATACCTACAGGAAACACTTCACAAACACAGTGGTAGCGATGAGTCCATAGACGATGCCGAAGCTTTAGAAAATGGAAACAATGGAGCTGGCACAGACATGACAATCCAAAAGAATGAAAACCTCCTCCTGAATTGGCCCTTAATGTCATCTATCATAATTTATTGTGTTTTCTCACTTCATGATATTGCTTATCAAGAGGTATTACTCATTGGTGCTTGATGGTGTTACAAATTGTCTATGCATTTCATTTGATATATCTTGTTTAAATTTTCCTGATTTTTATTCTGTGTTTAAGTGAACAACATTCATTCATCTTGCTTTCTTTAGGTTTTCTCATTATGGGCTGTCAGTCCTTCAAAGCTGGGGGGTTTGAACTTCTCAACAAATGATGTTGGTGACGTTCTTTCAATAACAGGTGCATCTCTGGAACTAACAATTGATACTTATTACTGTGACAATACATGTTTCCTTCCTAACTTTTCATCCGCAAAGATTTTATGCATTTCATGAGGCCTTACTGTAATTTCCTTCTGGGGTTTTTCTTACTTTGTTGATCTTGTTGAATGAATTTTACTGATTTGGATTGCCAAACTTAGGTCAAATAATGTTTAGACATGTCTTGTTCATTTCCATAACTTCGTTTTGAGAATGACTTCCTCGACCTGTGGTCATATTCCGAATGTGGCTTTGTAAATTCACATATGTTATAGACATAACAAATATCATATTTTTCTGTGCTAAATGTTGTTTTATATGGTAAAAATTTCTTTGATCTCCAAAGGTTAGTAATTCAACTATTTATTAAGTTGGTCAAACTGAAGTCATAAGATAATACGTCTATTCTAAGCTTTATATTGCCAATTTTTTCTAGTTACAATTCCAAGATGCTATAACTTTGACTGCAATGTTCTTGTATCTTTCTCTTTATAAAAGAGGAAGCATGAAAGGTAGACCATTTTGCATGATAATCAGTTTGGAACAGTATTGACATCGCAGGATACCACTTGAACTTCCTTTAGTTCTAAACTTTTACAAAATTGTTTGCATTTTGGGTTTGAGAGTGACAAAGATGTAGAATTTTTTTTGCCTTTGGTGTTGATCTTTATTGTCGTATTGTACAATTGATAGTTTGTATAATTACTTACTTCTCAAATGTTCAGGTGCTGCACTTATCATTTACCAACTTTCGGTCTATCCAACTGTGGAAAGAGCTTGTGGACCTGTTGGACTTGCCCGCACTACAGGGGTTAGTTTTCATCAAATTGTAGCTATTATTTCGTTTTTAACATTTCAATTTTTTTTGTTACTTGAAATATGTCTTATTAGTTTGGTTCCATGTGCAGGCGTTATCAATTCCTCTTTTGCAAAGCTACCCCCTCATAGCATTGTTGTCTGGCGTAGCACTAACCATAGTCTTAGTTATTGCTTCAGTTCTAAAGAATATCCTGTCTGTAAGTGCACCTCTTTGTTTATCAGTGATTTTGAGTGTTTAAACTGATTCAGAAAAGTTTTATATGTTACAAATTTGACTGATTGTACTCTTTTTGTTGGATTTAGGCCACCATTATAACTGGTTTGTTCCTCCTACAAAACCGAGCAGTGGTAAATTTTTGGATTATTGCAATTTTTATTCTATACAATGGTTGAGTTGAGACTATTTGTTGATGGAACTGTAGCATTTATGACATATTTATTTGAAAAACAGGAACAACACCAAAGAGGGGCAGCTAATGGCATTTCTATGACCGCCATGTCTCTATTCAAAGCTATTGGCCCTGCCACAGGCGGTACAGTGTGAGTGTTCCTGTGACATGTTCAGCTTTTATTAGACTTACATGTCAGTTCAAAAAAATGTCAAATATACTTGCATGTTAATACACAGGTTTTTCATTTGATCTGTCTATAATAACACAGAAGATTAATCTAATTCATCTTTTTCAGTACTCCATTCTATGCACCTTTATGATATGGTTTTTTCATAGTTAACTAGATTGAAAGATATAGATAGCACATTACCTGTCAATGTATCCCTTGACCCTTGTTGGCATAGAATCATACTGAATAGAAATTACTCCACTCCACTTTGATCCATTAGCAGTTGACAAAGTTTTCATTAGTAGTTCTTAACTACATACTTTCTTACCACAAATATCATACATTAAGAATTATCTCCAATTTTCTCATATGATGATGGTGAATGTAGATTAACTTGGTCACAAAAGCGAATGGATGCTTCATTCCTCCCAGGTATGATACTCTACTAATTTATTTGACTATAGCCTTTAATGAAGCTTTTTATCTGTGTGCACATGAGATATTGCATTTATTTCTATTATCTAAACAAAGAAAAAGGTAAATGCAGAATAAGATATGTTTGAGTATACAGTATGTATGTGGTTGTATAATTAAGTATTGTCTAGCTATACCATGATGTCAATGTAGTTGTTAAGAGTATTGATTCTTTTGCTAGGAGCTACCTTACTGATGTACATTTGTTTGACTGCAGGCACCAATATGGTGTTCTTTGTTCTGAACATAATTGAAGCAGTTGGAATAATAATGTTGTTCAAACCATTCCTTGCTGAGAAGAAGAAAACACCCTCAGATCAGTTACACTGATATCAATAATTTTTGCTCAAGGCATATAGCATCTCCCTGGAATGTTACTGTCTATTACAGTGATGGTAACTAGATGCATGAACTGTCATATTAAAGTTAAATTGATGGAACCAATTCAATTTGTAACTTGGCTTAAAATAGGAAGGAGAAATCCAGGGAAGTGTATAGGGAAAGGCCAATTAAGCCTTACACCCCACATTTTTTTTCAATTGTTTCAATGTAGTATAATATGCTTCTTTTACCAGTATTCCCTATAATTATATACTACTTCACATATCATTTATAAGGAAACAGTATTACTAAGGAAATCATGCATTCGATTTTCTAATCTCTATTTTTTTTCTAGAATTTTTTTAGTTATTAATATTAATTATATGATCAAAAATTAAACATTAATTAATGTTAGGTATTTTTAAAGAATATTAAATATAGTAAAAATGTTTTTTCTTCTTCCGAATTAGAACAGAGGAAGTATTATTTGACTACATATTTGTTATTACGATATTTTTTTCATTTGAATGGATTCAACGTTCCATAATATATATAGTCTATTTCATAGTGGATCCAACGAAGAGTCCATACAAGGTATATGGTATTTCAAAATACTGACTATACAGACATATATGTAAAATATATTTATACATATATTTATTTACAGAATAAAATTTAAATTAGATGTCCAGAGGTTATGTAAAATATATTTATTTGCAGAACAAAATTCAAAGTAGATGTCCAGTTAAAATATATTTATTTGCATTCTAATACCGGCGCTTTTGTTTATTCATATATATATATATATATATATATATATATATATATATATATATATATATATTATTATTATCATCGCAGTTAAAAAAAAAAATAAGTATAAGCTAATGACAAAAAAAATTTAACGTATGAAAGTGCAGGTGAAATGAATATTAAAATTTGTAATTTATGTTAAACTATCCAATTTCAATTTGATACTTTTAATCCTTTATTTTGATTCTTCCCTTCTTGAACTAACTCTCCAACATTACTCCCCTCCCAAAAATCCACCTTCTCCTCAAGATGGAATTCTAAAAATTGTTCTTGTATGGTTGTTGCATCCACCCAAGTAGCAGCTTCCACCCCACCCTCTTTCCACTAGATCAACACCTGTCCCACCAGTCTGTTCAACACCCTGGTCTACAACACCTGCACTGGTATTAGATATTCTCCTATGGGCACCCTCCGATAATTGTAGTTTATAAGCCACCCACCCCACTTGAGTTATCTCTCTGAAAGGACCATAGTAACATGCAAATAACTTTGCATTGATCCTTAGTGGTATTGATTGTTGTCTTAATCTTTAAATAAACTTCATCCCCCACTTTATTTCTGATGGTCTTCTGAATCGGTTATCAAACTTTGAAATTTGATCTTGTGCATGTTGTAAATGGAACTTGATTTGTTTTGAAGCTTCATCCCTATTTATTAGATTTTGTGTCACTACCTCGACTGCCGTCTCCCCTGAAATATAACGAGCTAAGGATGGCGGTGCTCTCTGATACATCACTTTAAACGAAGTGCATTTTGCAGCTGCTAGATAGGTGGTGTTGTACCAATACTCAGCCCAAGGCATAAACTGCATTCATGCCTTCAGTTGCTCTAAACTGAAACATCTCAGATATGTCTCTATAATTCTATTCAGAACCTTTATCTGCCCATCTGATTCTGGATGATAGGCGGTGCTCATATTCAACTTGGCGGACAACACCAACTGACCCTTATAATGTAGCTTATCATTTTGTGAATTTCCTCCTCAATCATCTCCATATATAAGTCCCAGCTCAGTTGCACTCTCCTCCTCTTCACCAAATGCTCATGATAATGTGTTAGCCATTTTATTAGTCAGTCCCAGTTTATATATAATATCAAACTCATAACCCAACAATTTGGCTAACCAATTTTGTTGGTTTTGAATTGTAATTCTTTGTTCCAACAAGTGCCTCAAGCTTTTCTTGTCAGTACATACCGTAAACCTCCTTCCCACCAAATATGGCCTCTAGTGTTAGATGGCAAGCACTAACGCCGTTAGTTCCTTCTCATAGATTGATTTGGACAAGGAAGTTTCAGCCAAAGCCTTACTAAAGAAAGTAATTGACTTCTTGTTTTGAGATAGTACTACGCCAATGCCTTTTCCTAATGCATCACATTCTATATATAAAGGCTTGCTAAAATCAGGCAAGCTTAAAACAGGTGCAGTTGTGAGTGTCGCCTTCAATTGTTGCATAGCCTCGATACTTTTATTTCTCCATTCAAAACTTCCCTTCCTCAGTAAGTGTGTAAGAGGCCTCCCCATTTGTCCATAATTATAGATAAACATCCGGTAGTATCCTCTCAAGCCCAAGAATCTCCTTAAGGACTTTATATTCTTGGGTACTAGCCATTGTTCCACCGCTGCAACCTTTTGATGGTCCATTTTGACCCCCTCTTCATAAATAATGTGTCCAAAATACTACTTCTCCCTCTTCCCAAATTCACACATCTTCTCATTAGAAAATAATGAGTTCTAGTAATGTGTTGAGTACTATTTAGATTTGTCTCAAGTGTTCTTCCCATGTTTTGCTATATATCAATATATCATCAAAATACACTAAAACAAACTACCTCAAATACGGTTGTAAGATAAAATTCATAGCACGTTGAAAAGTAGTTGGTGCATTGGTGAATCCGAAAGGCATCACCAATGATTCATAGTGTCCATGGTAAGTGCGAAAAGCCATTTTCTATATACCATTGTCCTTCGTCCTCGTCATAACCTGATCACAAGTCCACCTTTGAAAAATAGCATGCTCATTGCAATTCGTCCAACAACTCTTCTATTATTGGGATTGGAAATTTGTCGGGTATTGAAGCCTTATTTAGGGCCCTACAGGCAATGCAAAACCTTCATCTTCGTCTTTCTTTTTCACCAATATAACAAGGCTTGAAAATGAACTATTACTTGGTCTGATTATCCCGGTTTTTAACATTTCTTGCACTTATTTTTCTATCTCTGCCTTCATCACATAGGGGTACCTATATGACCTCACATTCACAGCTTCAATTCCCTCTTTCAAAGGAATTTTGTGATCCACCCCTTGGTTGGGAGGTAGCTCCCTACTTTCTCCCGAAACTCCTTAACATTCCTTTAACACTTATTCCAGTTGCCTTCTCTGTTACAATGTCAATCGCGCCTCATCCTTCTTTTTGTCTTTTATACTCACAATTTATGCTCCCCAAAATATAGAAATAGCTGCTATCTCTCTCTCTTTCTAGGCTTCAAGAGTCACTAAATTTTTTCTCAACGAAGGATCACCTTATATTTGTACCGCCTACCATTGATATTAGAATGTCATGGTTAATGTTCTCCAATTAACCTTCACATCTTCCAATGCGGCCAACCATGTAACCCCTAAAATTATGTCCACTCGTCCTAATTCAAAAAGATAAAACTTTTCTTTAATAGAACACTTCTCTACACTCACTATCACTTCTTTACAACAGCCACTAGTGCCTCTTCGAAACACATCTCCCAATTTGAAACTATAAGCAGGTATGTTCTCCATGACTAACCCCAATTCTCTTACCAAATCTTTTGAGATAAAATTGTGGTTGACTCCACTATCTAACAGAATTAACACCTTCCTCCCTCTAACCTCACCTTGAAATCTCATGGTGTGTGGTTGGGTTAGACTCCCTGCAAACAGTTCAGATAAACTCATGTGTTGGTCCTCCTTTGTGAACCAACCTCCACTCTCTCAATCCTCCACTTCCTCCTTAGGTTCTCCTTGGATATTAGATCCTTCTTCGGATTCTTCATTTTATTCTTCACATATCACAACCCTTAAATTCTTGTCCGGACATTTATGTTCGTAACTATAAGGTCCTCCGCAATGAAAACAACAGCCTTCCTCTCTCTTTTTTTCACAACAGCCTTCCTCTCTCTTTTTTTCACATATTCAGGATACGGTAGGGTTCTGGACCCTCTACTTTTCATTCTATCTCCCCCAAACGCAATGGATATCCCGTCTCTACAAGCGTTGAAAGGCTCCTTTCTCACATTACTAGCAGTGTTGGACAAACCTGATCTACTAACTCTTTTATAGTTTTCCAGCCTTGCATCACTCCGAGCCTCTTGCATATCGAAATTGAGACGGTTAATAGTTTTGCACACCTCTTCTATTAAGGTTAGTTGTCTCCTCCAAGTCTAAAGCAGTCTCTATAACTCTTTTTAGTTCTTTAGGATCATGTGGCCATATTTGGTGTTTAATCTTGTGTTGTAATCCTGCAAGAAAGCATGTCATCATTTGTTATTCTGTGATGGCTGGGGCTTAAGGGACCAACAGGTAAAACTCTTGGATGTAGTCTTCCATGCTCCCTTGTTATTTAATCTTGGCCAATCGCTCAAAAATCGAGCTTCTTTCTCGTTCTCCAAATCTTCGAATCAGTGTTTCTACCAACTCCTCTCAAGATCGATTCTTGGTTATTTGTCTCCAAAACTGAAACCAATAGCTGGCACTTCCCTCAATACTTATGAATGCCAATTTCAATTTGTCTTTGGCAGCCACATTTTGAACCTCAAAAATTTTCTCCGCCCTTGAAATCCATCCTTGTGGGTCCATACCCTCAAAAATAGGCAATTCAACCCTCGTAGTACATGTCTTAGCTCCTTCTTCTTCATCCTCTTCAAAATTAATCCTTGTTTCAATACTTCTTTTTTAGATATTTTAACATTTCTTTGATCTCTTTCAAGTCCAATAAGCTTTCTTTAACCATCCCCATATCAGTTTTCAATTTCACAATCACTTTACCATGTTCGTTGGTCCATTTTTTCAATGCACTCAATTGACCTTCCATCAAGCAGCTCCCAAACTCACCTCTGTTCAAGATATCCAGCAGGTCAAACCAAACTTGATACAACACCACACACAAACACAACAAAAAACAAACACAAAACAGTGGGTATAGTGAATATACAACGTTTATTGATTGTTTTATCAAAGAAAAACCACATAATACAATACAAAGGAAACCTCAACTCCTTTCACACAAGGTTACACCATCAAAACTCACAACTCAAACACCATTCCCCAACTCCCTAGGTTGGTCTCATTAAATAGACCGACCTCCTCAAACCCTTCTTGGACTAATTCTCTAACACAGTTTCATTCCAACACCAATATCAACAAATCATATAGACTACACGTAGATCCATACACTAAGATATTCATTAGACGTCTCTCAGAAGACTTGTATTAAGTTGGCTACTACTAGAGATTAACAGCTAATCCAATACCAAGAACTTAGATTACCAGCAAATCTAAGAGAAAGAATCAAGGTAAGTTCAAACATCCAATACCGAGTTTCTACCAACGGTCCCGGTAACTCCCACATCATATTCTCATCACCTACATGACTTAGACTATCAGTGAAGCTTAAGGATCTCTATTAAAACATAGATGTCAATACTTAATATACAATCAAGCCACAACTCATACATTATCCCAAATGTATGATCTCAATTTTATACTCATTTCATTATGACATCAGTACAATTGATTCAAAAATTTCACATTCTACTACATTCAAAAACATTTTCAACATCAAAACAAATAACCAAACAACCTAATAGCCTTTTCAACATGTTCACCCAACAAATAATCAAATAATTTCATCAAATAACATTTCTGTTAAAGAAATTGAAACTTGAGACCACGCATCCTTCACATCTAGATCTTCTAATCTTTAGATATTATAGAAAGAATAAAATTAATTTCTCTTACCACATAAGTTTAATATCAAGATATTTTCAAAATCAAGTAAGAATATAATTTCAAAATCTAGAATTTAAGAGTAACTTATTAAAACATAACAAAAATTTAATATATAATAAAATAAGTTGAGAGAATCACTTTTTTTCTCAATTGACCCTTCAATATCAAAACCTTAAAAATAATAATAAAAAACTCTTTAGAGTAAAAGAAAAATTATTATGTTGGAAAATCTGATTGAATATCCTGAGTCCTCAATCTTATTGTCTGGTGTGGTCAGATTCTAGAAAAGATAAAGTATAGAAAAAATATGTGTGATAAAAGTTTGGGAATGAGAGAAAGAAGTTTCAATGTTCAGTCCGGAGTTTGATAATCAGAGGTACACGTGTTTTTTTTTTTTTTTTTTTTTTTAAAGACTTACGGGGTTACAT
>Ga0209489_103222_pt1 | contig 32133 bp, 12 predicted proteins | sample SiratrowhiteBW_FD_187527 | JGI IMG/M metagenome (GOLD analysis project Ga0209489, IMG submission 187527) | Root nodule microbial communities of legume samples collected from California, USA - Siratro white BW (SPAdes) (version 2) | ecosystem: Host-associated > Plants > Roots > Nodule | place...
ATATTTGTCTGCAGTGCACTGATTCTGTTTGATAGGCTTTCATATTTGTAAATTGTTTGAACCTTTGCAGATTGCATTCTAAGGTTCTTTAAAGATTTTGTATTCTCACATTGAAAAGCAAATTTGCAAAAAGATTTTAAAAGGGTTCAATTCACCCCCCCTCTTGAACTTAGGCCAAACACTTATTTTAACAAAATCTTTTCATGGTTGAATTTGGGCCCGAGCAGCTTGATTGAAGGTCCAAACAATCTCACACAAGCCCAATCTTTTGTGTTGCTTTTGATGAAACCTCTAACTATGTGTCCTCTTTATTTTGTGATTTGGATGGCTGAGGCGTATTCCATCAGGCTTGAATTCAAAACTGAAATTGCATGTGTTTCCTTCAAATGATAAGAACACCAATTATGTTTAAGCAGTGTTAAAATTTAGAAATTGGAATTGACTTTGTAAACATATCTACTGCATTATCAAAAGTACCAATCTTTTTCACAATAATATTATCTTGTAAAATGATTTCCATTAAAAAATGATAGCGAACATCAATGTGATTTTTCCTTTCATGATACATTTGATTTTTACTCAAATGTATGGCACTCTGGTTGTCACAGTACACAATTGTGATATCCTGTTTCAACCCCAAGTTATCCACCAAAGATTAAAGCTATATAACTTCCTTCACGACTTCTGCTGCCACTAGGTATTTAACTTCAATCAGGGATAGTGCAATAGTGGATTGTAAAGTTGCTTTTCAACTTATTGCACTTCCATAAAGCATGAACACATATCTAGTCTAGGATCTTCTTCTGTCCAAATCCCCAGCATAGTCAGAATCAACATAACCAACAATATTGCTACATGTATTGTGGTTCTTATGAAATACTAAACCAATATTTATAGTACCTCTTAGATATCGAAGTTGTTAGCGTTGTTGCTGCTATGGTATTTGACGAAGTCAACTTGGACCAAGAATGAAGATCACTAGGAGTATGTCTAGACTTAGGGTGTGTGTGTGAGTGTGATTCAAACTATGAACATGCACCTTGAACCATTCGAATGAGCTTTAAAGTTTTATTAAGGACTAATCATATTAAATTGAATTAAGAGGGACTTAATCATTTCGAAAATCATTTTATCAAAAGTACTTATAACTGATTGTTTTCGAAATTCAGTTTGCTAAAAAATATTGTTGATAAAAAATCAATCAGTTAATTTCTATTTTCAATCGATTGATTCATGACAGTTAAACTGTTTTGAAACTGTTTTAGCTATATAAAACATAACTGGTTTTTCCCACTTGAGATATGAAAGAGATAGGAGAATACTAAGCGAATCATTGAGTAATACAGAGAATACTTTTGAGAAAACTATTTGGCTTTGAAGTGGGTTAATTCAAGAAGAATCAAGATTATGAATTTTTAAGCTCATCCTTAGTGAAAAGCTTGTGTACTGTAGTTATGCATCACAAGGAGAGTTTATACATTCAATTTCATTCACTAGTTTTATTTGGAATTACAATATTAGTTTCATTTTTTTGATAAAATATTGGCTTTATGAGTTGTTTTTCTGCAAGTGCATAGGGTTTATGCTTGTAAGAGTGTAGTAGGGTTCTGCACTGTGTGAAAGTGTTCTTGCATGGTGCAAGGGTGTGTTCTTGCAAGGTGCAAGAGTATATTGTGATTGTATTGAATGAACTTGTTGGTTCTTGAGTGAATTTCTTTACTAGTTGGCAAAGAGACTGGATGTAGCTCTTGAGGAAGAGTGAGCCAGTATAATTCTTGGTGTTCTTGCTCTCTCTTAATCCTTTCTTGAATCGCGATTTGAATATGCATCATTTTCTTTACTGCTGCGAATTTTTGAATTGATTGTTTTCGCATTTCAATAAGTTAATTTGTCTTGTACTACAACTCTGTTATATTTGTTCTATGTTGTTCTTTGATTTGTTCAAGCTTTCTGGAATTCAAATAATCCACCTCTGTGTCACACTAGTTATTTTGAAAATACATTGATTGGATCTTTCTCAAAATTTCATTATTGAAAAATCATTTAACTGTTTTTCAGATTTAATCAATTACGTGCACTGTTGATATAATTCCTTGAAAAACTATAATTGATTGAGTGTGTGATTTAATTGATTGTATTCTGACTTTTACAATCTGTGACAATTTTAATTGATTGTTTCTAGTGTTTAATTGATTTCTATTTGGAGATTGGTTTTTCTAACTAAGTCTTTTAAGTTATTGTTTTCTAGATTCAATTGATTGAATTTATTTATTTATTTATTTTGTAAAGAATTTCAAGATTTCACATTCACTGTTTTTCATCTTTAATTGATTATAGTGATTGGCATTGATTCTGACATGTTTTAGTAAATTGATTGTTCTTCTAATTCAATTGATTGATTCTGTGTGATACTATAATTCAAGTTTTTTCAATTAACTGTTCTAGAATTTCAATTGATTCATTTTGTCATTGAACTGTACTGCAAGATTGTTCAATTGACTGCATTAAAACTTGAATTGATTGATTCTACTTTGTACAATACAGTGAGATATTTTTAATTGATTGTTTTGATATTTGAATTGATTGAATATGTTATGTGCAGTATTGTGAGGTCTTTTTAATTGATTGTTTTGGGATTTCAATTAATTGATTTTTTTTCTGCGCATTCAAATTTCCTACTTTCAATTGTTTTAATAAAAGACTCTCATTCTTTCTATCATTCCTTTCCATTGTTTTGCGAAAATCTTTGAAGGTTTGATTCACCCCCTCTTGAACTCAGCATAAAACACTTTTTAGAAATATCCATTTCACATCTTACCAATACATATTGATACGCCCATCAAACTGTTAAAATCAAATTTTGTTGTTGCCATAATTTCTTTTTGTAGAGCCAGGCCAGAACGCTACTAGCGCTCTGATACCAGCTTGTTATTAAAATAGTGGAAGAGTGGGAATAAAAAGACAATAAAATATGGTTCAACATATAGCCTACATCCACACATCAAAATTCTATGATTAATATAAAATTACAATGGAGATTACAAAAGAGGTTTATAGACTTCTTATTATCCCAAACCCAAATACACATCATAGATGTATACCCTCAAAACTGTTATAACTCAATAGCAACGAAAGAGAACTAAAAACTCTCATAACTCAATAGCAACAAAAGAGAAGGAAAAAAAAAACTTCTCTATTAATAAGAGAATGTGTTATGTTTGAGATGGTCCTTTTACAGAGGAGAGAAACAAATTTATAAGTAAAGTTTATGAATGTTAACCATTTGTAAAACAATGGAAAAGCATCTAATTTTTCTAGTCTCCTATCTCATAGCATGCCTACAATTAAGGAGAACACTTTAATTCAAACCACAAAACAACAATACATGGAGGTACCACCTAGATATACAAGGGAGATTGAGGGAAACATACTATGCAAACTAAGGCAGTCATTATATGGGCTGAAATAGTCACCTAGAGCATGGTTTGGGAGATTAACCAAAGTCATGATGAGTCTTCAATATAAACAGAGTCATGGAGACCACACTTCCGTTTATTACTCATTTTTTATTCAGGAAGAGTAACATTTTTGTTAGTTTATATTGATGATATTATTGTGGCTAGTAATGATGAACAGGAACAACAAAGATTGAGTCATTATCTAACCAGAGAACTTGAATTAAGACTTTGGGAAATTAAAATATTTTCTGGAAATTAAAGTTTCTAACTCCAAGAAAGGCATTTCTATATCTCAACAAAAGTATATTACTTATTTATCGCAAGAAGTAGGTAGAATGGTTGTTGTGGCTATTGATAAAGAAATGTATCAAAGGCTTGTAGAAAAATATAATTATTTATCTCATACTAGACCTGATATTGCTTTTTTTAGTGAGTTTAGTAAGTCGGTTTATGCATAAACCAAAGGAAGCACGTTTACAAGTTGCTTTCAGAATTATCTGATATTTGAAAGGTCATCAGGAAGAGAATTCTTGTTTAAAAGAATTAAGCCAATCTTAAAACATTTATTAATGTTGATTATGTAGGTTGGTTGTTGATAGAAGATCAACTACTGGTTACTGAAAAAGTAAGAAGCAAAATGTGGTAGCCAAGTCTACTGTTATAGCATAATTTCAAGTAATGACCTAAGGGATATATGAACTATTATGACTAAAAATTATACGGTAAGACTTGAAGATAAGATGAGATTAATATAAGAAGCTTGTGACAATAAATCTGTCATTAGCATAACTCAAAATCCAATACAACAACATGATAAAATCAAACATATTGAATGAACAAACATGTTATTAGAGATATACTTAACAAGAAAAAGAAATATATTTACCAAGAAGAAGAACTTGTAGATATACTCACCGAGAAGTTGAACAACAATAATTTTAAGAAATTTATATTCTAATTGAGGATAAAGAACATTTATTCACTAGTTTGAAGAAGGAAGAAGAGTGTTGATTGATTTCATAATTTTTTTTTATTTTATTAGTTTTAATTATATCATATTAATTTTAGTTGAGACTTTAGTAGGATTATATATATATATATATATATATATATATATATATATATATATATTATAAAATTTAAAAATAAGTAAAAATACATGAAAAAAATATAATAATATAAAATTACAGAGTATAAATTTAAGAAAAGTATGAATTATGCGAAAATTCGGATGTAAAGTAAAATTGTTGATTTTATTTTTAGAGAGAGAAATAGTTTAGAAATTTAATATTAATTTTAGCAAAATAGCGTTAAAAAATTAGGCTCTAATACAAATACATTTTTTTGATAGTTCCTAATTCCTATTACTGGAACCATTTCTCTTCAAATATTCCGATAAATTGCTAGTTGTTTGCAGACTCGGTGAAATTTCTTTTCTATATTGCGCCAAGAAAATGGTGTAATAACAAGCTTCGGAAGGAAGAGAGAGTGAGAGAAATATGAGGTTTATGGGTTCCATGGCTCAATGGAGAAGCGTAGCGAAGGAAGTGTTGGATCGCGCAGGCATCACTGTGAATTTCCTGTGCTGGCTTCACTTCACCAGCAACTACCTCTGTTCCCCGTGTCACGTATTCCCTTCGAAGATTCAAGCTTTTCTGCCCCTCTTTGTGCGTTTTGGATACCCTTTTGATTCAATTGCGTGATTCCATTCTTGCAGGCTTATGGGGTTAGCATGCTCCCCACCCTCAACGTCACCGGCGACATCCTCCTCGCCGACCACCTCTCCCCGCTGCTCGGGAACGTCGGCCATGGCGACGTGGTCCTCATGCGGTCCCCTCTCAACCCTAAGATCAGGTTGACGAAGCGCGTCGTGGCGGTAGAAGGGGACACCGTCACTTACTTCGACCCTTTGCACTCTGAGGCTTCTCAAGTTGCAGTGGTGTGTGTGCTTAATGGTTTGTTCTTCATTTGCTCTGAAATTAATCTGTGTTTTATTCTTTTCTCTTGCATTTGTAGTAAGTGAATGTGAAAAGAGTTTAATAGGTATAAATTGTTTTTTCATTGTCATCCAATTATCAAAGTCAACAAGGCAGAAGGTTCCTCACAATACGAAAGTGCAATGAGGGTCATTGTACACTGACTTGTTCTTGCACATGCACTTGCATCTGTAAAGAGACTGGTTGGGATTCAAATCCAAGTCTAATTGGTCACCAAAATGGAACTTTACCACTATGTCAGGGATTGCCCTTATGGATTGTGATTAGTTGACGGTATAAACTGACTTCACATTGGTAGATAACAAAAGTCTTTGAAATGTAACTGGTTGATGGTTTTATTATGGTAGATGGCAAATATGAGATTCAACCTATTGCAAAGTTAGGGGTCGATTGATTTATGAAAACATTTTTGTTTTGTTTTGATTTTGTATTTTGTTTCAAAAAGTTTGTGCAAGAAATGCTGAAAATATTGTTTTCTTTTTCCGTTTTCACTTTTTCCTGGATAAACTTCAGAAAACATCAAGCTAAACGCCCCCTTTCTTTTCCTGTTATGAATTTAGATTAATATTTGCAGTAGAGTTTATATACATATATACTCTATATGTAGTATATATACATATATACCTATATTGCAGTATTAGAGTAGTAGCTGAATTGTATAATCACGTAAGATCATAGTGAGTAGAGGCAGGTGTGGAAGTTGCTTTAGTCATGACATTGAAAGCCATTGGTTGATGCTTTTAATTTGTGATTTATCATACATAAGTTGTTTTTACGTTGTGTCCCAATTAGATGAGTCTTTTTGACTGCTCATTCAACTGACTCAGATGTTTAGGTGACGTTTTCATTAGAGAATATGTGGAACTAAGAGAATGGTTAGAGTAATTTGCTACTGCTTCTCTATATGCAGTTGCATTTCATTACCTGGCCGGTGCCACACGGAAGCTCTGTCCCATACATAACATTAGCAGAAGAGTCTTAAACATGATGGAATGCATTTCTGTTTTACTCATTTGGTTACTTGAAAAGATGAATTATTTGTTTATGATGAATAGTAATGTCACTCAAAATTTCACTTTGCTTTAGGCTGAAAACAAGTATTCTTTTTAAGAAAAATATTATTAAGTGTTCTTTTATATAATGCAATATACTCATTTATTTTCATGTCCATGAAATTTTGGTTAGGCTATCATGCCAATCCAAATACTTTGTTTGCTGAACTTAGGATGCAATAAGTAGTTATTAACTTTCTTTTTGTTAAGAAAGTAATAGCTTACTACAATAATTTATTTATTTACCAAGCTCTTCTTTTCCTCTGCTTGGAATAAATCTTTAGCCGGTTGCTTGGATCTCTCTGTCCATTATTTGATTTTATGTTTTAATTGCTGTTATAATCTGCTTTATCAATCTTTTCTCTACAGGTGCCTAAGGGGCATGTTTGGATTCAAGGGGATAACATTTATGCTTCCCGTGACTCACGCCATTTCGGTCCTGTCCCATATGGTCTCATAGAAGGGAAAGTGTTTTTCCGGGTAAGTGTGGTACCTTATACATACTACATTCTTGTGTAAATTAAGGATTGGTTCTCAAGGTTTCTCTCCTTTATCTTAAGATTGTTTGAACTTCGTGATGCACTTTTCTCTTATCTTCATGTGGTCTAACATTTTTATTTCCCATAAAATTGCAGAGTGAGATAGAGTTGTATTGATACTGTTATGTTAATGCAGTGATAAGTTTGTTTTTTTGTTTTCTCACTAGTGTACTTGGATAAATCAGTGATATTGTAGTTGAACCAATGATTTTAAAAGCAGACTGGTCATTGAACCGGTCAAGAATCAAGTTCAAGGTTCAACAGTCTAACTGTGATTGAACTATGGTTGAACTGGTTTTAATAAATACTCCCTCTAGTCCTTACTATTAGACGCATATTAAAAGAAATTTTTGGTTCTTTTAATAAGACATTTTATAATTTTTATGCTACTTTAGATTTGCTTTACTTGTTTATCCCTATTAAATATTATGAGTATTTGTGGGAGTAATATTAAAAATTCCCTCCGGCCCTTAATATAATACATAGTTTAAAAGAAATTGTTGTTAAGGTATTTTACAGATTCTATGAAGCATTGAATTTCTATTCCTTATTTCTCATCATTAATATTATGGATATATTTTTTTATTAAAATAAAAAATGAGAAAATAATTTTATAAGTCATTAATAATGAGGGTAAATTTGGTACATTGCTAACATTGTTTTCTAAATTCGACAAAATCAACGGAATTAATTACTTTTATTGGTTTATGTGATTATGTTAGCAGTGTCTTATATTTAGAACTGGAGGGAGTATAGTATCATAATATTATCATACTAAAAAAAAAAATCATTGTATTTGATTTTAAGATTCAAAATACATATGAAAATCTGAATCAAATATATCATAATAATTATGTTAAATTAATATATTGCAATAATGTCTATTAAAAATAATAAGTTTGCATACAAAATAAAAAAAATAAAGTGAAAATTAATATAATATGAAATTATAAAATATATAAAAATATAAATTTATATACATTTATAACAATAAATAATAGTTGTTAACATAATTCAAAAAATTGTAAACCTTACTAAATATGAATTTTATTTATTTTTAATTTTTTATATTAAATTTTAAAAATAATTTTTTAAATCGCTGGTTGAATACACTGGTTTTCACTGTTTTTTCACTGGTTCTCAGTGGTTCTAAAATATTTGGGTTAGTGGTCAGACTGTTTAGCTGTTTGATCAGTCAAACCCGGCCAATCAATCTGGTTTTCAAAACCATAGTTGGAACTGCAATGCATAAGGCAACTGCTGATATCTGTTGCTGATCTTAGAAATCATAGTCTTGAATAATTTGATCTATCATTGTAGCAGAACCGTAGTTAAAACTGTAATTCATAAGGCACCTGCTGATATTTGTTGCTGATCTTAGAAATCATTACGTTGAATACTTTGATCTATAATTGTTGTCAGAACCATAGTTAAAACTGTAATGCATAAGGCAACTGTTGATATTTGTTGCTTATCTTAGATAGCGTAACCTTGAATAATTTGGTCTATCATTGTAGTCAGAACCATAGTTGAAACTGTAATGCATAAGGCAACTGCTGATATTTTTGTAGCTATTGTAAGATATCATAACCTCGAATAATTTGACCTATCATTGTAGTGGAAAGTGAAAAATCATTTGCTGTGTGGAAACTAGGTCATTCTGATTAATCAGTCGAACCATTTTATGCTTTACTAATATTTTACATGAAAGGAAAAAAGTGCATGTTAACACTTGTTGGCAAGTACAAATTTGTTCTATTTACTGATTTAAATCTTCCATTAAAGATATTTCAAATACTCTATGTTACTAGATATGGCCACCTGCCAGCTTTGGACTACTAGATCAATGAAGAAATTTTAAAGAAGGTACTGTACTTTCAGTTGTGTTTGAGATGTGCATTCATCTTTTGTTTTAAGTATTTATTGAACACTATGTCCCTGACTACAGAGAAAGTGAAATCTTTCACATGAATCTCAGCTTATTATTATAGTGTTAATTACCAGGTTTTATGCCTATTGATGCAGATGTTGAATGTTCAAATTCTACCTCACTTCTCATGATATAAGTCAATCATTTATTTCAAATAAATAGGCTTTGAATTGGTGTGGTTTAGGAAGGATAATAATGCTACATGTTCTACTACCGTTTTTTCCTCTTGCTATCTTGGGAAGAGATGGTCGACTTTACAACCTAGATCCAATTGTGTACTGGCTAATTAACTGGAATATGGAAATATCTTTATCTAGAGAGGAATAGTATTTATGAATTGTAGTGGAGTTGTAAGGATTAAAAGGGCAGAAAATGATTGGCCGTCCTCAAACAAATCTCAGTCAGAAAAACAGAATTAATATTATTAATTTTTGCTAGTTTTCACTGTGTCAAAAATCACTGGTAAAGAGTGTTTGGCAGAGATCAAGAGGAAGAAACTTTATTTGAAGTTCCACTAGGTTGTGAGCCTAGACTCAATATGGCCTCACCTTAATGAGGATGAGTGGGTTGCACGCACCCTAACATGATGTTGCTAATGTTTCTAATGCTGCTAAGGCTCTGCCAAAGAGATCCAGATAAGTAAAGGAAAGTTGGTAAATAATCAAGCATTTTAGTTTTTTATTTTATTAAAAAGGTTCACATCTTAGGCATTCCTATGAACATTAGCATCCCAACTAGACTAGCACCCTAATATTCAATAATCAATAATCATATGCTATATTACATCCCAATTAGGCATATCCCTCCTCCTCTACTCTTTTAAAGAACCTCTTGTCAAAGTTAAGTAATTTTCAAACTTAGAATTAGAGCTATCATATAATTCATTCTTAATCCCAATTTGAATCAGAGCTATCATGAAGTTACACCTAGACTTTTCTTAGAATTTGAATGAGAAGATCTAATAACAATACATCAAAGCTTTCTTTTATTGGTTGCTTGTCTCCTTGTGGTTTTCCAACACCACCTGAAGCTTCATAAATAGTTATCCAATTAAAAGTGGGATCATCATTAAAAACCAACTCATTCCTCCCTCTTCATTATCATTATCATCATCTACTTGTCCAATTCAATTAATCACTCATTACACTCATCAATGTCATTTAGTACAACAAGGTCTATCTCATTCCTAATATTGTTGTTTGAGCAAGTAGTTGATTATACTTTATGTAAACCAAATCATGTAACATTAAACAAATTTTATGAAAACCGTGTTTTTTATTTATTTATTGGTATAAAACTTTTAAGTTAATTCTATAATTTAGAATTAAATGAAAAATTTAACTTCTATGTTTCTAATTTTTTTTAATCTCCACATTTCTTAAAGGAAAATAAAATAGTAAATTGTTAATGTTTGCAAATTATATCTAATGTCTTCGTCATCCTCAAAATCTAAGCGACAAAGGGATTTCTTACCATCGAAGGAAAAAAAAAAACCAATGCATGCCGATAACCCAACTGCACCTCTCAACCTTCCTCCTTTCCCACATTTCTTAGATCACGCTTCATATTTCACGAATGAAAAACAAATAAAAGAATTATTACAATGATTTTGTGAGTGGAGTCATTGTCCAGCTCAAGGTAATGAATTGAATTTCTCCTTTGTTATAGTTAGATTTACATTTCCTCAACAACTAGCCTTTCAATAGTTAGAAAGATTTATGTAATTGAGAGGTCATTACTATGATGATTCGTCAAATAATTCTACACAAATCTCAAACTCCTCGATATAAATGATCTAATGAGGAAGGTGTTGAAAAATAAGATCAAGATAACCTCCACTAACAGGCATCTTGAATAAATTACAAACTTCAATTATGAGGGAAAAAAAAATTGATCTAACAGGCATATTTGAATACCTCAACTAGGATAGGAACGATGCTTTGGCTGAAATGTTAAGACCAGATCTATGTGGATGTCCTTGCATGAATGTCAGAAGTTTAAATGTTGAGAACAAATTGTTACATTATGTTTATTTTCACATTGTGAGTCCTCACAATAGTAACTATGCACATCTCCTATTCGACGATATCTTCATTATATTGGCAAAGAAATATAATATTATCATTAATTAATCATATTATATCATTCAACATAATTGCGAAAATACAAGACTAACTCTTCATTCCTTATGATCTTCTTATAACTCGCATTCTTTTGCATGTGTGATTTCATTTGATTTTAGAGTGAGACTAAATTAGGCAGTCAATTTTCTTAAATGAAAAATCTTTGAAAAATTTAGATGTGATCAATATAAGTAATACATGGAACATGGTAGGGGATACCATGAGCAACAACTAAAAAGAAAAACACTTGAAGTGCATAAAAAGATTTAGAGGTTCAAGAACATCAACCTCATTTTTTTAGGATGGTAATATGTTAAACCGAATATAAAGCATAGGGTCTGTAAGAAGGTATATAACAAGGTATAACATTAACTAATTGAGTATCATATCTTGTAACATCATGTTCATAAACCGATAGATAGATTGATAATTATGTTAATATAAGATAATCATATTCTTTATTTATTTGTGTTATTGTTTTTGTAATATTTTATTCCATGATTGTAATTAACATTATTTATTTTCATGCTTAATTAAATTTGATTCTTAGTATATTCATTTGCATATTCCTATTTCATTAAACATATATCTAGATTTCATTTCTAAATCCAATTTCAAATATTACAAATTTTTTAATACACTTACGTTTTATATTCGTATGGAGAATAAAATTCAACATCTTTTCTAATTTATTATATATATATATATATATATATATATATATATATATATATATATATATATATATAAATATATATAAATATATATATATATATATATATATTAAAAAATTTAAATTCGTATTTTTAATTTTTTTTCCATTATATAAAATAATTTCTTGATAATGATATATTATTCAAATATAATTTATACTCATTTTAATAAAACGCACTCAAAGGTATTTTAGTAATTATATATATAATATCATCGACTCTTTTTTTAATCACTTGAATCGAATTTCGTACAAAAATTTTACTCATTCTTTCAATCTAGAGAATCCTATTTGTACCCATCCAACCATGTCCTAAAGGTACAATCTCTCATTAATGTGGTGTAAGGAATGACGAACAGATACATTCTATTTTATCTTCCTTATTATTAATAATAATAATAATAATAATAATAATAATAATAATAATAATATTATTATTATTATTATTATTATTATTATTATTATTATTATTATTATTATTATATTGAAGATTAAGGGTGATAAGGTGGTTTTCAATGTAAAGGAGGAGGATGTAAGTCTTATTTGTGTTGTCATAGAAGTTTTGTATCACAGTAATTAAATGGCATGATATTGTTTTATTGCAAGATAAAATAATTAAAATATTTTGTTTGAAATAGAATATTGTTGATACAAATAATTATATAATGTTTATAATTTGTCCATCATACAGAAGTAAGAAAAAGGAAGCGGAAAGTATTAGCACTAATTTAGGATGACATAATTATGTTCAAATATGATACTTTTGTTAGGAGATTGTATTCCAATTAGGGTCTCCTATTTCCACTAACATTGGATCCTTTATCTTTCCATCTCTTTTAACATTTCCAACAACACATGGATTTTTATTTTTGTCAAATGAGCAACATCTAAAGTGACCTAAAACAATTGTTTATTTATGATCAAATAATATAAAAATTAAGCACTTAAAAGGAGTTAATTTAGTTAGTGCAAATAAAGATTGGGTTAAATGTAATATTTTACCTATAAGTTGATTTGGTTATTATTGTGAAATAGCACCGTCACGGACCAACTTCTGAATAATTAAACAAAATTGTGCTATTTGGTAAAAAAACACGTTCCTTTTATAAATAATTATCTAAATAATAAAGTTGATTGTTGCTCTTGAGAACTCAGTTTCCGAAGAGCTAGTTGAGTATTATTTCGGAATACTAGCCACATTTCTGTCTTTCTGAGAGTAGAATTCTGAGTTAGTTTAATTCTTTTTTAAAATGAAGGGATGGGAATGTAAAATTCTTAAAATAATGATACCTTGAAAAATAAATAGTTAATAATGAAATATTTTGAATAAAACTGTAGAAAATTATATATTTAAAGAAAAATAGAAATTGATAAATAATATGTTAGAAAAATAAATAAACAATAATAATAATTTAGAAAACTAATTGTATTTAGAAACAATTATTTAGAAAATATTATATTTACAAAAATAATAATTTAGAAAAGTAGTTATTTCAAGAAAGAAAAATTGAAAAAAATTGAAAAATTAATTTGTTAGAAAAAAAATTTAGAAAGAAGTAATATTTAGTCTTGTATAGAATTAAAAATGTAATATTAATAGTTATTTAGTTATAAATAAAATACAGATTAAGGAAATTATAGATGTAAAGAACTATAAATGCTTTTTTAAAAAATTGTAATTAAAAAAATTTGAATCTCAAAATTGAATGAATAAATTAAATTTTGTTTGTATTGTGTAATTATATTTATAAGGTATTGAAATGCCTGAGAAATAACATTTGTGTGTAATAAATATGTTGGGGGACAGTAAAGATTTTAGTATATTCTTTTTTAAATTCTAAATGTAAAACATTTAAAAACACAGTTATGATCATTTTGTGTTTAATAAAAATTAATAATGTTCATAAGGATTTAAATAAAATTAAATAAAAAAATAAGAAATAAAAAGATAAATTTGGATTTTAACTAAAATCATGTGCATAAGTAAATGGTGTTGTTGTTCTTTTATGATAATGACATTAGGAAAATGCAACTAATATATTGATGAAAAGTTGAACCTTAAAAGGTTAGGGTTATTTATCAGCTAATGGTTTCTTAAAAAATTGATTTTTAATGTGTTTAAAGTTTAATAATTGGAGTATCATTTTGGATAATTTTATTCTTTGATGTTCATCTTAATACTAATTCTTGATGAATTGGAATTTCATACAGTGGACTCATTGACAATTGACAATAATGAGTCAATTATTTTTAATTTTTATTTTATTTAAACATGCCTTTAATCTTTAAAGTAAAATGTCAATTTTAAATTTAAGCCTCAAACATCAAGATATTATATCATTTTAGTCTAAAATGCCAGTATTTTTTGGCATCCATAAATATAAAATGTATTTTCTAAAATCAAAGAAAATCAAATTTTAGAAAACAAAGCACACAAATAAAAGTAGTATTTTGCGCTGGTTAGTACCAAACAAGAAACCCTACATTGGAGGATAAAAGGGACATTTCCAGCACGACTCATTTTTTGCATATAAATAGACGAAGTTGCAATTAGGGATTCAAGTGCCTTTGAGAGAACCGAGCGCAGCAGCAATGCAATGGTGTTCGAGTTCCGTTGCGGGCGCATAGAAAACCCTAATTTTCTCATTTTTTTCTCTCTGCTATTTGTATTGTAGAAAGTGTGGGAAGATTGGCACATAGCCTTTGATTATTATCGTTTTCTCAGTAGTTACTTTTATTAATTTGTTAACTGTTCTTTCAACAATTGTTTTAGGCCGTTCCAATGGGTTCTCGGCAAATGCTGTTTGAGATCTCAATTTCACCCGGCCAAGATCTGATCCCTTTTTTTGGGGGGCAGCCTCAAGGATTTAACGTGGTTACCCTCATGTTTGAATTCAGGGAAACTGTCCTAAATTTCATCTCTCAATGTGCATTTCTTTTTGCCCCAAACAATAGATTTTTTAGGGTGAAATGTTGTTTTGTTATCGCAAATCAAGGTTTGCCATTTTACCTTGATTCTTTTTGTTGTGGAAATTTGTGTGATGTAGTTATTTATGATTGCAGAACTAAAACCTTGACATTTTTTTGTTTCAAATTCTGACCACTCTTTCATGCTTACATGCTAAAGCTTTCTTTGTGAATTTTGTGAATGATATCTCCATGGGATGTAGCAGAGATGTTGTAGTTACTTTTTTATTCGGTATGTAATTATAGAAGATATTTTTCTCTTACATAGATATATTCTTAATCAAGTTCATTTTTCATACATGCTAAATCTTCCGTGACAGAGAAGAGAATACTGCAAAAGTTGGAGAATGCATGAAAGGTAGTATACAAGAAATTTTCAAGCATGCGGTTCCAGTGGAGTATTGATACTTTTTTTTTTTTTCTCTGGAGGTGTTCTTAGTTAGTTCTTTTTAAGCTTTTGGGTTTCAGAAAATAATGTTATTAATATGAAAACAGTTGTGGTTAAAAACATTATCGCCATTAATAACTGGGATTTTTCTTTTGGATATTACAGATAAAATTCAAAAGAAATAGAAAATGAATAAACTATATTTGATGATACAGAAAATTTCACAGAAATATCGCATAATGCTTTTTTAAATACCCTAATAGCGCACTGTAGTAATTATTTACAAAAATAGCGCCTTACTTTTGGGTCCAAATTCTTTTTACAATTAAAATTGAGAAATTTAATTAAAATTAAGAAATGTATTTTTATTTAGTGATCATAATATAGTAAAAAGAAGGAAAGGAGTTGAAAATGACAAAAGGAATTATTTTGGATAGCTAATAATTTAAGAAGTAAATAATCAGAAGAATAAAGTAAGTTATAAGTAATTATGTAAGTTTTTTTAAAATGTAAAATTATTATATGTATGTTTATAAATAAAATTTTTATTTAAAGAATCTTTAAAACTAGAAAATATAATTGATTAAAGTTACGAGTGATGGAGCTTTTAAGATTTATTTGAATGAGCATGTGACAACGATTTATAAAATTATTAAATGACAATTAATTATTTCTATCATACATCCTCAACAATTAATATTTAAATATAAATATTTAATAAGTGAATAAATTTATTAAATGAAAATTAATTATTTGTATCATACATCCTCAATAATTAATATTTAAATAAATATTTAATAATTGAGTAACTATTAGAGAAGAATCTAATATTTGAGGCCTTTTTACTTTTTATATTAATGCCTAAAATGGAGAAAAAAATTATTTATCAAAATAGACAAATTTTAAACCTTAAACCTTAAATCTTTTCATATAAGCGATTAAAGATATTAATTAAAATTAGCAATATTTTTTAATTTTATAACACTGTTTCTTACGTTTAACAATTAACAAAAAATTAATAATAATAATTAACAAAATTGTAAAAAAAAAATTAAGGCATACAAATTTATTTTAAATTAAAATAAATAATATAATGATAATAATAATAAGAATAAGAATAATTTTAGTTAAACTCATATGAATTTAATTTAAATAATAATAATAATAATAATTTTAATTAAATTCATACAAATTTAATTTAAATGATAATAATAATAATGAAGCAATAATTATAATTAAATTCATACAAATTAAATTAAAATAATAATAATATTATTTAGGGATAATAATAATATAATGATTATTTTCTAAGAAATAATAATAATAATAATAATAATAATATTCTAACAAGTCTAATTGAAATATAACAATAATCAAGATTATAATAATAATAATAATAATAATAATAATAATATAACTTTTATAAATAAAGAAAATAATATTTAATAATATAATATTAACTATTAAGTGACAATAAGGGGATTACAGTATCAGCTATTTATCAAATCATAATAAACTAACATAATCAAATTAAGATATACAAATTTATTTTAAATTAAAACAAAATAATATAATGATAATAACAAGAATAAATTAATAATAATATTTAAAAGAATAATAATGATTAAGTGATTAAATATTTGATGAGGAAGTAACTAAATTGATTAAATTAAAGTAAAGACACGTAATATTCTCATTATTATTATTTTCATTATATTATTTTGTTTTAATTTAAAATAAATTTGTATGTCTTAATTTTTTTGTTACGATTTTGTTAACTATTCTTATGTAATTATTATTATTATTATTTTGTTAATTGTTAAACTAACAAACATAGTGTTAAATAATTAAAAGATTTGTAGAGAGAGAAACGATTTTAATTAATGTTTTTAATTGAAATAGTCAACATGTCACTTATATTTGACCAGCCTCAAATCATATATAGGTGAAAGGATTTATTAATTTGAAATCCTATCTAGGTGGCAGAATTTACCCATTTTGATAAATAAGTTTTTTTTTGTCTATTTTAGACATTAATGTGAAAAAGTACACCAGAATGGGAAAAAAGCCAATATTTGAATATGATTTTTTTTAAGGTAGAATTATAAATAATATAACTTTTATAAGTAAAGGATAACTTTTTATTTGGAATAAGCACAAAGTCACTATTTTTGAAACATAACAAGTTGGTACTCAGCGTGTCATATGTAAGTTTTCCTATCCTTACAAGATCATATTATGATGAACCAAAAGACATTTATTATGAGAAATCATAGACAACCCATTATAGTCGAAGCAGACCCTCCAATATGGCAACAAATTTTGAACATTGTACATAAATTACATCGAAATATAAATAAGGAGATTAAACAAAAAGTAGAAGATGCACAGTTAAGACAAAAGTGACAACAACAAGAAGCACACGTTAAAGAGTGTTTGAAAGAAGAAGTCGAGGAGGCACATCATTAAATGGAGGAGGCCCATGAAGAGCTCCAAAAGTCCAATGAAGAACTACAATGAGTTCTACAAAAATCAAACCCTCCATTCCACCACTGACAGGTGATAGCCGACTCACGTATGTTGATGCCCAACCCTTATCTCAGGCAACAATGGCAGAATAGTTACCACCACATTATATGGTCGCAAAAATGACACCTTCTTTAGGATCAGGAGATCTTGGGTGTCATCAAAAGGCTTTCAGAAGCCTAAATGCTTATATCGAGTGAGTCCAACGCTGTCTGATGTAAAATGTTTGTGGGCACATTTATAGGAATCACTTTACAATGGTTGAGTGGAATCTCTCATGGAGCTATTGATTATTTCCAAACTTTTTTCCCAAATGTTTGTGGAATAATTTGTCGTTAATAAGGTGAAACCTCCCTGAATACCTGACCTTTTTAATATATGAGAAGGAGAGTCATTTAAGGACTATCTCAATATTTTTATGACGTGTTGATAAGAATTCACTCACTGAATGAGGAGAGAGATGTTCATAAAGATGTTCATAATGCCTTTGTAAAGGGACTCTCTTGTACAAAAAAAAGTCAAGTTTATGGCTAACATTTGACGCAAAACCACCACACACATCGAGGTTGAGGAGGTCATGAAGCACAAAAGAATAGAAGAAAGATGCTTACAAATAAGATATAGTGACGACCTCAGGGAGAATAGACCGACAAGAGAGGAAGGTCGAAACGGTCCCTGATAACGAGAACACGACCTAAACTTCATCTAGTCTGATGACAAGATTGTCATACCAGACGAGGATAATATGCCTTGACCTTATGGTGACCAGTAAGCACATCCTGGAAGATCATATAGTAACCAACATATTGAGATTTCCCATCCCAACTAAGAGAATGCTCAAACACATCCGAGATGCATGGCGAGAAGCCATGACACTGGAAACTACCATATGCTGATAAGCTAGCTGGCAAAATTAACACAAGAATGGCATAATATATGACACAACCTTGGACTACGTGGGGTAGCACGAGCCATGCTTGCTGAAAAATAGGATGACCAATGTTCAAGAGGGGGTGAATTGAACAATTTATACTTTTTCAAAACTTGAAAGTTTGAATGAGATCTTTTATGAAACTATGATTACAATGAGAGAGCTATACAAAAATAGCAAGTTAAATTCACAAACAACAGGTTAAAAATCAGTTCAGTATATAAAATCAGTAAAAATAGTCTGTTAAAAATCAAATCAACAAGTTAAAATAATTCTGGTAGTTCTGTAAACTAGTTTTTAACAGGATTAAATTAAAAATAATATGTTGAAAATACTTTTCAGCACTTAGTCAATTTTTAACCAATATCAGAATTTAACAGGTTAAAACAAAATTCTAACAGGTTGAATTTCCAGTAATGCAGCAATAAATTAAATCTGTGAAAACTAATTTTGAATACAGTCTTATTAATCACGAATGAAGAAGTAATAACAATGAGCAAATGTATTAAATGATGTTCAGATGTGATTCTCTTGTACTTATGATAATTTGCTTAAATTAATAGACTCAAACAGCTATCCAAAAATTCAATACAATTACTGTAGTGAAACAAACTAGATTTGTTGAAATGTATTATAAAGCACTGTATAAGAAACTCAATTCAAATTAAAAAAATAGATTTGAATTATCCAGTAAATTCACAATCAAACAGTCCAAAAAATATTTCAACAAAGATTTATTCACCAATTTAATAAAGCTATGAGTACTAATCACGGATTGTATAAATCAAACAGTAACTAATCACTATGGATCAATAGTTTTACGTCACAGCCAATTCAGAAGTGCAAAATTCAGAACTCAATTATTCAACAGCAAAAAACAAAATCACATTATCAACCACAAGTACACCACTCTCAGCAATTGATCAAACTAAAGCAAATCCAATAAGTCCAAATCCCCAAGCCAAACAAATTAAGAAACAAAGAAACTAATTGTGTTGTAAGATACTCAAATATATCACAACCGAAATAGCTTCTAACCAATTAAAACACAACCAGAGTTAATATTGTAAATCTGTCCAGAATTCAACAGGTTGTTCTTTAGTTTTAACAGGTTGTTCTTGGTGGCAGAATTGAAATTGACACAAATGCAGTACAAAAAATTAAAAGAGTAAGAGAGAAGAAGATCACACAGATGTTCTTATACTGGTTCACCCAACCACTTGGGCTTTGTCTAGTCCCTTACAACCTCTTGCAAGGATTTCGACTAATTCAATCAATGTTTACAATCAAATCACACACAAGACCCAAACTTGAACCCTACAAGATTTTCTTCTACCCTCTTATGCAGCTCCCCACCACACAAGATGCACACTCATAGTGCAAATGTAGTACACCAGTGCAAATTTGAATGCAAATACAACAATACAACAATTGAATTACATATTTTCCCCAATAGCAATGCTTAAACACACCTATTAAGCGCTACCCAATCAAAAGACTAACCAAGAACACAATACAATTCGAAAATTCACATATGCAGCAGCCAAACACAACCGAAAGCACCAAGGAAGAACACTTATCTTCGCAAGAATTAAGTTGTCACGCAAATCAACCAAGACCAAGATTTGCTCTTCTTCAAATGTGAGTAATCATGATGATTTTTTGGAAAACAATTGAAGTTCTTTCTCACTTTGGGTTTTCTCTCCAAGAAACTCTCTCAAAATTTGTTGAAAATGAGTGAAAACCTAATTGAAATTGAATTAGATGCTCAAAACGTGCACTGCTGGGTTTTTAAAACGCGCCAGCCTAAAACTATTAAAAAATTTAACAGGTTGGTTTCGAAATTTTAATATGTTGAATTTTGGTCTGCAACACTTATTTTTCTAAGACGTTTTGAAAATGATATTTTCACTTAAACTTGAATAAGAACAATGTAAACAATTGATAGATTGACACTTACTAATGCATAAGAGACTTAATCTAAGTAAGAATTACCCAAAACCTAGAATCTAATGTCTTTTAAGTAATTTCCTCATCAAATCAACACTTTTTGAAAATCTTCCCTAACTCCAACAATTATATTCTCGAATTGTGTTGTCTCCGTCGACAACTCAAGTCCAACAAACACCTGTCATTACATTCTCGTGAACCGACTTAGAGGACGTGATTCTGTATGAAGATAATCTGATAGTCCTTTTTGTTGTATTAATGAGACTATCCAATTATGTTCGTTGAACGACGACATGACAATTGTTTATGAAATTATTAAATAATTAACCTTTTATGTCAGATATCTTCGATGATGAATATTTGAATATTCGATATGATATTTAATAATTAAATGGACCTCATACTCAAATGTGACTTTTTTATTAAGAAAAATAAAGGTATAAATAACATCACTTTAATATGAAAAAGGACCATTTGGACGACTTAAAATCACTGTTTTAAAGTAGAAGATTATCTTTTAAAGTTTTAATGGTTTCTAATGAATATTTCCATATGAAACAAAATTTCTAATTTATTGATTGTTCCAGTAAGCTAATAGGATAACTATAAAGAAGAACATTATTTTCATTAACACTTTTATCATGTTCAAAAGTTTTCTAGGATTTTTTTGACTAACTTATTGTTTTGATTCGAGTATTACATTTTTTTAATTGACACTTTTAATATGTGAAAAAGTATCTGTAAAGGCTCATTAAATTCTTGAACTTCGTTGTTTGAGATCACAAATTAAGTGACTTGATAAGATTTTGGTAATGATTAATTATAATTTTGACCTATTATTTCAATATGCAAATTCATCATAACTTCCTCTAATATTTTATAAATACAATTTCTTCAAAATTAAAAATTAAATTTTTTAATTTTATATATAATTTTTCTTTTCCCGCATTTCTATCCGTCAAATACACTATTACACAATGTATAAAATATTCACTTTATTCAATTTAATCGAAATTAATCCATTCATTTATCAAGTCTTAATTTTAACCAATTATATTTTTTAATTTTTAAAATTTCCTAAATCAGAATTTGTATTTATTAATTTTACATTTAAAGTAAACCTAAGTATTTACTTGTAAATATATCGAATTTTCTTAAAAAACATCTTCAATTTCTTTTCTTCCAATTAATTACTTAACTTAATTATTTTTTCAAAATTATTATTTTTTACCTTTTTTTCTAAATAAATTTTACTTAATTTACTTTTATAAATTTCTATTTACATCTTTTGTCTAAAATAATATTACTACATTAAATTAACTTTCTCAATTTCATTTAAATTCATTTATATTTATATACACTTTTATCCATATATTTTTCCTAAAATTAATTAATTTGAAACCATTAATGTTTTATTTATTGTTTTCATAATTTTTCTTCCTCAGTATTTTAAAAATAAAAAAAGGTAGAAAGTCAGCTCGAGTGCGATATTCCAAATCGAATTGAATTCCCACTGTGGTATTACGACATTACAACCAACATAGGTATGTAAAATTAAACTCGCTGGATAATAAATTCTAACTAGGGTATTTAAAAAAAAAATCCTTCTATGTTATTTCTGTGAAAATTTCTAAAAATACAAGTTTTATAATAAAATTGAAGTCATTTAACTTTAATTTTATAATTGTAATAATTGTAACGATGTTAATAATAATTATATTATGATAATTATTATTGTAACAGAAGTAATATCATAATTATAATTATTAATATTATATAATAATTTTTATTACAATAAAATAATAATACTTTTTATAATTATTGTTAATTTTAAAATTATAATAGATATTCTTTTTTATATTATTACAAATATTATTTTAACATAATGATAATAACAATAACAAAAATTAATATGATTTTTATAACGATTAATTTTTAACATAATTACTAATAAAAGTTTTTTATCCAAATATTATGTTTGGAATGATGATTTAACTTAAATTTAAAAATCTAATTTTAGATGATGAAAAAGTATTTTTGGATGTCGTGATAGATGTTAATCAAATAAATTTAGAAGAGTTTAAATAATATATTCAAATTAAATATAATTTTAATATTTAATTTCTATGAAAAGTACAAAGATATAAAACAGTTATACATTCCTTAATCATCAAGAACATTAACTCATATTTCTCTTATAAAAAAGCTTAAGAAACAATAGATCCAATTATAGGATTCCATGGTCGGGACTTTAACAAATAGCAAAAGTACATGTGCAAGAGAATAAAAAAAAAGACAAAAAATTCATCTTACTAGATCATTTAATATACTTTGTGAATTTGTTTTGTTTCTAAAAAGAAAACTTAAATCATACAATTTCTTTTATGATTGATTATTTTATTACTTAATAATTTTAATGAGTAAATTCTCCAATCCATTTTTCAAAAAATTTGAGAGGGCGATATTAAAGATTGATGTTTTTGAAAACTATTTTTTAAAAATACTCTAAGAAAAAAAATTCTTAAGTAGTATGAAGAGAATTATAAATTATGATTATGTGACAAGGAAAATTATGTATTGGCAAGAATGAAATCAATAACCATCCTAAACCAAACTAGGATGATATCCCTTCCTTCCTAGGACTACAATTCTTGTCAACCTACCTTGTTTCTCATCAGTCATTGAAGGACTATCTCAATCTTTTGTGCGATGTATCGATAAGAATTCACTCACCGAATGAGGAGAAGATGTTCATGGCTAAGATTCGATGTGAAGCCACCATGCACATTGAGGTTGATGAGGTCATGAAGCGTAAAAGAGCGGAGGAAAGATGCTTACAAATAAGATATAGTGACGACCTTAGAGAGAATAGATTGACAAGAGAGGAAGGTCGAAACGATCCCGAACGCGGAGAACGTAGGTATATGTCATACACGACCCAAATGTCAACTAGTCTGAGGACCAGATTGTCATACATGACGAGGACAGTATGCCCCGACCTTACGTGACCCGTAAGCACATATTGGAAGATTAAATAGTAACGAGCAAGTTAAGATTTCCCGTCCTAACTAAGAGGATGCTTAAACACATCCAAGATGCATGTGTGACTCTCATCAGACGAGGGGTCGTAACACTGAAAACTGCCATACTTTAATAAGCTAGTTGGTGAAGTTAGCGCAAGAAGGGCATATGATATAATATATGCACAACCTCGGACTACGAGGGGCAGCATGAGCCATGCTAACGGATGAGTTACCAAATCCAGGAGGAAGTGCTATTCTTGAGCTATGTTGTCTCTGTCAACAACACCAGTTCAACAAACACCGGACTTTACATTCTCGGCGACCAACTTAGAGGACGTGAATCCACATGAAGATGATCTTATTGTTCTCTCTATCATATTAATGGGAAGGAAAGTATCGGGTTCTAATTGATTAGGAAAGCTATGCATATGTGATGTTTTGGGACACCTTCATGGGGGCTTTAGATACCTAGAGAACAACTACAACCTTTCGATGGAGTATTTGTTGGATTCTTGGGAGAACATGTGACCCATAGGAGGAATGTTTAAGTATAAAATAGAAGGTGTAAATAGTAATGTTAGTACTCTCACAAGAATAAAGATTTGATGAAGTCAAACAAACAAGCAAGAAAAAACGAGCAAGACAAAGCAAGCAAGCAATTGGAGGAGATTTGGGATTTGGTCTTGGGTGAGTGAGTGAGAGCTTGATTGGCAAAGAACCTATGCATAATTGAGGAGAAGTCCACCAGCACAATGGTCTAAGAGTGATTAAAAACTAATCAAAGTGAGCTAGCTAAAGTTTGGTGCAAACTGGTTTGAAATACACTGCACTGGACAAAAATAAATCGATTTATTCATGTCTGGCAGAACTGAAATAACTGATTTGAGAAAAACAGAATTGTGGTTTTTTCCTTTATAAAAATTGTAAGATTTCTAACGTGCGCAAAAAAAAAATCTGAATTACAGAAATTGAGAATCAATTCTTGAGATCCCTGTGAAAAACACTTTGGGTAATTGAGAATTTCTTGATCAAAAATCAATTGGGGCTTTTTCTTGAAGAATCACTCTTGACCAATTCACTGTGCCATTGGAATTCTTCAAGACTGTGCAAAGGCCTCTTTTGTGCGCCAATCAGGGAGTCTTTCTTAACCATTCTTAATCCCTTTTGTATCAAGATATGCGTTGATTGTTTGTAATTCTTTAAAACACTTGAATGTTCGTACTGTTTTAGGCTATAGGATTTAGCCTTGTGTGTTTGCTGAATTGATTGAGGGACTGCAGGAAGTAGTTGATCAATTAAATGGGTTCTTGATTCTTACAGGGAGTAGGAATTGTGTGATTGATTGTAAATTGAACAATTAATTGATACAATGGAACTTTCTTTGCTTGAGGGGCAAAGGAGACTAGACATAGCCCTTGAGGAAGGGTGAACCAGTATAACTGATTGTGTTATGCTATTCTTGACCTTACTATTTCAATTCTAAACTATTCTTACACTGCTCATTGAAATAAATTGGTAATAGAATTGATTCTTGATAATCTGAAGAGTAATTGGTTTAAATTGCTATACTGCTCATTGGGTTTGGTTTTTGTGATTTGAATTGGGTATAATTTTGCCTTCACAAGGGTGTGTAACATCTCTGAAACTAAAAAACAATATGTTTTTAATATTATACTAAAACTTCAAATTGTAAACTATTTTGTGATTCTTCTACAGAGATTGTGTCTTTGTTTGTTTATTCCAAATCACAACTGATTTGTTCCAATTGAATTCTGAATAATTTGCAGAACTGCTATTATTGTAGTAATTGAATTTCAATATCTGTTTTCAATCTTAGTGACTGTTCAATTTGATCTTGATAGTAGTAGTGTTAATTCTTCTTAATTTTTGAAATCCATAATAAGTATTTTAGTACTGATTTGTAAAACCGTCTTTGGTGTGCTGGTGTGATACTATTGAAGTGATTGTGAATCTTTGGTATTGATCATCTTTATATTGAGTTTGCTGAACTGCTATGTTTGATATAGTTGCATTGGACTTGACATTCTTGGTTGATATTGTTTTTGATATATCTCAATTACATAAACTTGCAAATTAAGTATTAATATTTCTCTTTGTATTTTATCTTATGTGCAATTTGGTGTGATTGAATCTGTGTGATATATTACTTTTAAATTGTGTGATTTAATTTTCCTTATACTGTCTTTGCTGGATAATATTGTTTAGAATCATTTATGCTGCATAAACTGTTGTGTGTGTTGTTTGAAATTTGCTCTCTGCTAGCAAAATAAATCGATTTATCCGTGTCTGAAATCGATTTATTTCACCACTGCACCTTAAATCTTTTATCATTGAGATTCAGAAAAGGTTTTTTATTCACTAAAACTGCTTTCAGTGTTTTAAATTGGAAAACTCTTTTAAAGTTTAATTCACCCCCCTCTTGAACCCAGCCAAATACGTTTTCAAGTAACAACCTAAAAGAATTTATCCGGTTAAGATGGGTTGAAAGAATATGAGTCCACCCAACTGTGTTTGTTGAATGACGATTAAACAACGATTTATGAAATTATTAAATAAAAACCAATCATTTGTGTTAGATATCATTTGTAACCAATATTTAAATATTTAGTCTCATATTTAATAATTTAATAACAATTAGTTAGGGACCTAGTACTCCAATATGACTTTTTTTATTAAGAAAAAGTAAAATTATAAATAACATAACTTGGATAAAAGAATAACAACTTTTTTATTTGATTGACTTTAAATAAAAAATAAGTATATAGGATTTTGAATAAAAACCATAACTATTTAGAATTTAAGGTTTAGTAAATTCATTATATATCACCAAGAAAGGCACATCATAAAATTTGACCTTTTTTTTTTTACTAACTTAATTGTTTTGATTTCAAATAGCAGTTACATTTTTTAGTTGATAGTTTTAATATGTAAAAAGGTATTTGTAAAGGATCATTAAATTGTTTATCTTCATTGTCCGGGATAAAAAAAAATAGTGACATGATAAGGTTTTGGTATTGTTGATAATGATTTATGGTATTTTTGACCCATTATTTCAATGTCTTAATTAAACGCAAATTTAACGTAACTTCCTCCAATATTATATAAGAATAATTTCTTAATTTTTTTTTTAATTTCATATACAATTTTTCTTTTCTCGCATTTCTATTCATAAAAATCCTATTACATAATGAATAAAATATTCACTTTATTCATTTAATCGAAATTAATCCACTCATTTATCAACTCTATATTGTAACCACTTATATTTTCTAACTTTTTAACATTTTCTAAACGAGAATTTGTATCTATATCTACTCATATTATAATTTTTCATTTAAAGTAAACCTAACTATTTACTCGTAAATATATTGCACTTCTTAAAAAAATCTTCAAATTTTTTTCGTCCAATTAATTACTTAACTTAATTATTTTTCAAAAATATTATTTTTTACCTTTTTTCTAAATAAATTTTACTTAATTTACTTTTATAAGTTTCTATTACTTACAGCTTTTGCCTAAAATAATTACTACATTAAATTAACTTTCTCAATTTCATTTAATTTTCTTATATTTATACACTTTTATTTATATATTCTTCCTCAAATTAATTAATTTGAAACCATTAATGCTTTATTTATTTATATTCATAATTTTTCTCCCCCAATATTTTAAAAATAAAAAGGTAGAAAATCCAGCTGGGAGTTCGGTTTCCCGAATCCAATTGAATTCCCACTGTGGTATTCTGGCGACATTGCAACCAACGTAGGTCAAAATTCAACTCACCGGAGACTAAATTCTAACTAGGGTATTTAAAAAAAAAAATCCTTATGTGATATTTCTGTGAAAATTTCTAAAAATACAAGTTGCTGTTACAAACATGAGTTCAAATAATAAAATTGAAGTCATTTAACTTCAATTTTATAATTGTAATGATATTAACGATGTTAATAAAAACTATATTATGATAATTATTATTGTAATAGAAGTAATATCGTAATTATAATTATTAATATTATACAACGATTTTTTATTACAATAAAATAATAATAATTTTATAATTATTTTTATTTTTAACATTATAATAGATTTTTTTATATTACTACAAATATTATTTTAACATAATAATAACAAAAAAGCATTAATATTATTTTTATAACGATTATTTTTTAATATAAATAATAATAAAAGTTTGTATCCAAACATTATGTTTGTGATGATGATTTAGCTTAAATTTTAAAAATCTAATTTTAGATTATGAAAAGATGTTCTGAATGTCGTGATAGATCTTAATTAATAAATTTAGAAGAGTTTAAATAATATATTAAAATTAAATATAATTTTAATATTTAAATTTTATAAAAAGTTATTAGAATTCATTCTTCATACAAAGATACAAAATAATTATATCCCCTTAATCATCAACAATTGACTCGTATTTCTTTTCAAGGATTCGATGGTTGGACTTTAACAAATATCAAATAAAACAAAAGACAAAATTTCATCTTACTAGATCATTTGATAAACTTTATAAATTTATTTTGTTTTTAAAAAAAAAACTTAAATGATACAATTTTTTTTTTTTTATGATTGATTATTTTATTACTTCAATATTTCTAATGAGTAAATTTTTCAATGCATTCAAAACTGAGAGGGCGATATGAAAGATTGATGTTTATGAAAACTATTTCTTAAAAGATATTCTAAAAAATATTCTTAAATAGTATAAAGAGAAATATAAATTATGATAAGGTATGTGACAAGGGAAGTTACATACTAATAAGAATGAAATCGAGAACCATCCTAAACCAAACTAGGATGATATCTCTTCCTCTCTATGGCTACAATTCTTGTCAATCTACCTTGTATCTCATCACATGTTTGAAGTGGAGAAAGGAATTGAAAAGAAAACTAAAATTATAGAATATAACTTTAAAATAATAAAAGAATAAGGATACAAGTGACATTATAACTCACAATTTAAGCTTTATCTACATAAATTAAATAAGTGAATAGTGAGCTGATAGAAGATTCCCCTATGTGACCAACCTCTCGCCCGGCCAATCCTCCACGGCCGGTTGAGGCATCATGCTCGCCTGAGGATTCAGAGGAAGAATAAGTTTCAAGAGAGAAGGAAGCCATGGTTACCTCGAGAAGTTTGAAGTACATAGCTGAATACTTGGCGGAGCTACTCGGGTACTCGGATAGAAATGGCAAGAAATGAGACGGCCTCGAAGGCTATTTATAGTCAAAACCTAGGCGTGACGTGGTCGCGTACCAACCGCACGATTAAAGCGCATTCGACGGTCCAGATGAATCAACCTATCACATCACGCACGGAAAATGAAACGCGAGCGAACCGTAAAAATGTGCGAAAAACTCATTCAATGCTTGGCTTTGAGTGGCCGGCGCAAGAAACCCGATCGTGTGTGTTACCAGCCGGCCGGCGTGGGACATCCAGTCCTCTACTAGATCTTCTTCGGTCACTAGTCGCCCTCGAGGACTTAGGGGCCTATGTACTGTATGGTCAACCTTACGCTCTAACGAAACTACATTTGCATGACCCTTTTTAATATTTTGAGATGGCCGACTGAGATGCCCATCTCTATCGGTCATAGGTAGGACCCTTTGAAGCACTGGTGGACAACGACACATGCGTCCATCACGTATGTGACAGGTGACAGTCCCACACGTGAGACATGTGGACGATATGTACAATGAATTCAGGTTAAAGCATATATAACAGATTGGGCCTTACTCTGATATTTATGAAAACTATTTCTTAAAAATACTCTAAAAAATAATCTTATAAGGTGTAAAGAGAAATACAAATTATGATAAGGGTAGAGACAAGGGAAGTTACATACTAGCAAGAATGAAATCGAGAACCATCCTAAACCAAACTAGGATCATATCCCTTCCTCCCTTTGGCTACAATTCTTGTCAACCTACCTTATTTCTCATCACATGTTTGAAGTAGAGAAAGGAAATGAAAATAAAAATAAAATTATAGAATATAACTTTAAAATAATAGAAGAATAAGGATACAAGTTGACATTATAACTCACAATTTAAGCTTCATCTACATAAATTAAATAAGTTAAAAGGTATCGAAGTTTTTAAACACGATTCTTACAATTTTGACCACAAAATCAATATTTGTTGATTCATTTATATTGTATCATAGTTGCATTTGTTTGTAAATTCTCACAATGTCAAACAACTTACTAGGACTATAACAACATGCCTTGTGATTGTAATTTAAAACCTTGATGAATGCACAAATAGATAAATTTATGTGATTAAAAGAAATCTTAAACATTGTTCTCACATTCATATTGCGAAAAATAAACTAATAACAATTATATGAAGAGGTTTATCTCCATATCAATCTTCTTGAAACTTATTACAAACCAAACACTACTAGATAATTATTATTTTATTTATGTTTCCACCTTATGTAGAATGAGATGAGCACCATATTGGGGTTGAATAGTAAGCCCTGCAGTTGGAGCATGAGTATATGTTGGAGAGAGTTCAAATGAGAAACGTTGTAAAATCATTGACAAAGCAATATTTACTTCCAACATGGAGAAGTTTTGTCCAATGCAGATCCTAGGACCCCCTCCAAAGCGAATTAGTGAAGCTTTGCCATTTGTGGCCTTTAGAACTCCTTCAGCAAATCTCTCGGGTTTGAACTCCTTAACATCATCACCCCAGAGCTAACGATCATGATGAACCAAAATTATTGGCACGTAAAGTTGCATCCAGCAGGTAATGATAGGTTTCCAAGTTTAACATCTTTACGAACTTTTCGAAAAACATTAACTACTGGTGGGTATAGCCTTAAAACCTCATTCAAGATCATGGTAACTTGTTGCAGAAACATTCTTAGTAATTATTCATATAATGATATTCAATATCAAAATGATAGTACAAACTTACAATCTTAAGCTGGTTCAGTCCATCAAAATCTGGTTTTCGATTGCCAAAAACTTGTAAGATTTCCTTTCTTGCGCGTGTTTGCCAATCAGGATACATACTCAATAATATCATTGTCCAAACAAGCAAGGATGAAGTAGTCTCATGCCCTGCAAAGTAGAATAACTTGCATTCCGCAATAACATCTTCATTACTTAGCCCAATATTCTTGTTGTTTCCTTGTTCTTGAATATCCTTTTGATTTGATTCCAGAAGTATACCTAACAAGTCATTTTTAGTTGCTTCACCCGTCTTTAGTGCTTTCAGTCTGTTGTTAATAATATTTGTAAGTGAAGATTTTACTTCCTTGTCAATTGCCTTCATCCTCCTGTGGATAGTAGTAGGTACAAACCTACAAGTGAACATAACCAATGTTATATTAATCATGATCTGAAGGAATTCTATTTTCTCTATCAACTAGATTTCTAATGATGGTTTCTTCAATTGATAAACACATTTCGATTTTCCTAGTTGAAATAGAGAGATATCACATAATCATATGACAATATTATGAAATGGTTTTTGTAAACAAATTTGTTTGATTCTTAATGATAAGTATTTTCTTTTAATCTCAATAGCCTTTACTAAAGTATGACAAGTTTGGTTTAGTTAAATAAAGATAATCCAAAAAGCTTAATCACTTAATTTTATCAAGTAGTAAAATATACATATTAGTCTTACCTCCATCCAGGGATGTAAACTTTCAACATAATTTCCACTGTAAGTTCAACCTGTTCTGTTAGAAGTTGAAATATTTTTCGTCCTTCTTTATAACTACTTCCGAATGTTGTTCGAGAAATGGCGTCACTAGCCAAATTATGACAAAATGGCCAAACATCTATTTCACTTGATCCTTTTGAAGACAACATTTCCTCCCATTTGCTATTAAGATCATCACAACATTTGATGAATTGTGGGAACATATTCTGAGGTGGAATTAAGAATTAAGAAAGTATTAGAATTTTACATGTCAAATTATATAGGTAAAATATTCAAACTTTAAATCATGTTACTTGAACACTAACAAATGTTACTTGCAATACAAGTAAGGATGTTTTCCTCACATTTTTGAAAGGCACATTAGTCAATATATAAGATCTATATCTAGTAATAAGAAACTTACCTTCACCTTCTCTAAATGGAAAGCAGGATTGATTATCTTCCTGTGCTTGCTCCACCTTTCTCCCTCATGGCTTACAATACCAGAAGCTATGAACCTGACTTGTGGATGCATATGAGACTTTCCGAAGTCATTCATCTTGTTTAATACATCCTTGATTAGCTTAGGATCAGTGAGGGTTAACCTTGGTATTGGTCCAAACCAAGTAAAAGAATTTTTGCCTACATGTCATCAACGAACAATACGAATAAGGCTTAAATTAAATATGAAACAGGAAGATAAATAATTCAAGAATTGAAGGTAATAGACAACTTTAGTAGTTATTTGAGTTTGACATGAAATTTTTAGTACACTCTAAACACTGAAATTAGTAAAGCAAGTTGTCTATTTTCACACCAATAATAAATATATATATATA
>Ga0209489_103225_pt1 | contig 32122 bp, 20 predicted proteins | sample SiratrowhiteBW_FD_187527 | JGI IMG/M metagenome (GOLD analysis project Ga0209489, IMG submission 187527) | Root nodule microbial communities of legume samples collected from California, USA - Siratro white BW (SPAdes) (version 2) | ecosystem: Host-associated > Plants > Roots > Nodule | place...
AAAAAAATTTCTTTTTTTTTTTTTTTTTATAAAACACATTATCTATCAGATAAAATTTATTAACATTTGTAAAATCGCGAAATTTATTAAATAATAGAAAACTGCAAAATTTTAAGATTTATAGTATTTTTAAAAAAATAAATAATTAAGAGTATGTTCAAAAGAATTTATTTATGAATCCATTTTTACTTTCAGTACTTGAATTTATTTTTTATAATAAAATTAATCAAATATCTTTTAAAATGTCCAATTTAATCTTTCATATTTTAAAGCGTTTGGACATTACTCAACTTAAAAGGAAAACGAAAGTTTTTTTTTTTTTCAGTTTAAAAACTCAATTTTTTTAGTTGTTAACAAATATAAAGTTTTTGTTAATTTTAAAACAGAAAAAAAAAATTGTTATCTGCTCCCTCTTACTTCTTCCAACATCCACCTCTTTCTTGATGCCTCCTCCTTCTACTTTGTCTCTTGTAGTATTAAAAAATTTCTAAAAACCCCAAAAGGTGTTAACTTAGATATGTTTGTAAACCTTGAAGTCACTTTTGAGCAGTTGGTGGTGTTGCTTGGTTGCGGTGGTGGTGTTCATGGGTTTGCAGCTTCATGCAAAGGTGCATTGAAGGGAAATAGATCGCAACGAAACCATGATAGTGATTATTTCTTTATCTTAAAATTATTATTCACTTTCATAATTTCTCTAAAAATTTCTTAGAGAAACCAACTCTTGTTCTTAGATAAGAGCTAAAAACATGGAGTTGGTATTACATAGGTGAGCAACAATGAAAGGACCTAACACATGCATAGTATAATGGGTGAGGCTTTATGTCACTTGTGTTGCAGCAGGTGGACCCTCCAAATCAAACAACCAAATTCATGTTCTGCTAAAGCGAATCTAACCCACTCCTTACCTTTTTAATCTAGAGAGATGATATCACATATATAACCATTTAAAAAAATGTTTTTCTTTATCAATCATGAATACTTTACACTGTTGATGATGGTGCTGTTGGATATAACTAAAACCAACAAAAAGTTTTAGCTTTGTGTAACTTAAATGCAGTCACTGGATACACATTTCACTATATATGAACTGAAGAAATTATATGTATATATAGCACTTACTTTTCTTATGTTATTTTCTTTTTCTCTTTAATGATGTTTATGTAAACTAACATTTTTCATGTTTATTTAATAGCAAGACACCATTAAATAGTCCAACTAAATTGACCAAACTGTGCAGGAGTTGTTGGAAATTTTGATACTTCTGTTCAATTTTTTAAGAAAAATAACAAGACAACATTTCATTGTTTAGGTAGAATATTGTTAGCTTTGTGTGTATTGGATGAAGATAAAGGTATAACATTGGATTGTTTAAGGTAGACCAAATTTTTGTCTAGTTTATATTGAAGTGATTAAAGTTTTTTTTTTTTTTATTAACATTGTAACTTGTACTTTTGATTTTAAATAGTAATTAGTAGTAGAAAAAGTTCATTAAAGAAAAGGCTCAACCCTTGAGCGAGAGGTGAGGAATAATTGGTATTTCTGAAATTTGATAAATATAGTTCAACTTGTTAAATGGATCCAAATTTTATAATTATATACATCACTTTTTTTTTTTTTCTATCTGCATAACTTTTTTTAAAGTTTTTTTATCAGAGGAACCAACTCCAATTGAATTTTCTAGCGTTCAGAAATCAGAGACAACAAGATATGGAGTTGGTCCACGAAATAGCTAGTGACAAACGATGAAACGTCACACTGAGTAAGAGGATTTTTATGCGAACGACCTAATGCTTTGTATGTTGAATCAGGCTTTATGTCACTTACTTTGCAGCTGGTGGACCCTCAAAATCAAACTATCAAATTTATGGCATTTACCAAGGAATTTTCTTGGCAACATTACTATCACTTGTGAAAAACTAAATTAATTATTGGGTGAGTTTAATTAACTGTTTCATTTATGCACTTCCTACTAATCTTGCTTGTTCTAAGTCAAACAATCTACTTAATATGGCTAAGTATTCTGTTAGTTGTTCTAACTACCACACTTAGTTGAAGCCTATATATCAATCAAGCATGCAAATGCAAACTGTTGTCAAAAGAAGGCTATGCAACAATGACTACACTAGTTCCTTCACTTGTGGTGATATTCATGTTACTTTTCTTTAAGACTAAGTTTTCTTCAGCTAGAACACTTGGCAATATTCCATCCTCTAACCATAACCATGGTCATCAAAAGATAACATTCCTAATGAGTGATGTGTTCAATGGTAGTAGTACACAATATTCTGGAAAACCAAAAGCTACTAATGCCACTTCTCAAATACCCCAATCCACTCCAACAATTCCTCTTAATTCATCTTCTCAGACCTTTGATGTGTCTACTATTGGCTTCTCTTTTCCCACTAGAGCAACACTTCAAGAGCTGGAGTATGGATCAGTAACATTAATAGATGAGGAACTACTTCAAAGTGATGGAGATGAACTACATAAACTTGGAAAAGCACAAGGTGTGTGTGTTGCTAGCTCTGAGGATGGAAGTAGCCACATGGTGGCAATCACAACAAGTTTCTTGAAAGGTAGGTATCAAGATGAACTGAGACTTTTTGGAGTGCATAAGACTGATGTGTTTGAGTCACATATTGCAGTTATTGGAGGCACTGGAAAGTACTATGATGCTAATGGTTATGCTGTAGTTAAGGTTGTGGACAAAGTAGGATCTAGTTCAAAAGAAGAAAAAGTGACAAGTTCAAAGTTCCTCTTATTTGATGTGTATCTTAGTTAATTACAAACATCTTACAAAGCTCTTTTGAAAATCAATGAAGGATATGTTGTCTATTTAGTATTGAGATATGATTTGAATCAACATGACCCCAAATCATTAGATCGTTGTCCCATCACGACCAAGCAACCTTTCAAATCTTCTAACAAGAGTGCCAATTAAGATGTTCTAAACTTTGTTGGCTACACATACTCAAGTCTGAGTGGCCATTATACTGTATGGGTTAACTATATGTTGAATAATAACTAAATAGATATTAAAGAATTGAATTTTTCTTTCAAAACTATATGTTATTTTCATTTTTATGTGAAGAAACGTAAGCAACGATGGTGTAAGATAATGATTATATGAGCGGAATTGACGGCAAAAATCAAATAGCAGAAATTCAATTAAATAATTATAAAAATATTAGATAGTTAGTTAAAGTAAAATTTTTAATAAGAACTCAATTAAAATAATCAAATTTTATGAATAATAGGGAAATAAAGTTGAATTAGTTTCATTTTCTTTAAAAATAAATAAATAATTAAAAGTACTATACAAAGCTCAGTTTATATATATGGATGGTTTACGTAGGTTGAATATTTTTAGACGAATTCTTCTTCCACCCCAATACCCTCTTCCTGCACCTCCATGCTAAATATGAAATTACACATATCATTATCTTAAAATTGAAAAAGTCCATATTATTCTCTATCTTCTTCACCTCTATAACTCTCATCTGTCATCCACCATGTTACCAGTGCCGTCTAAATATTAAATTAAAGCTTCAAACAAGTTTTAGGTAAGCAATTATTGATGTTTATTAGTAATTTGTGAATGATATTGTTGATTAGAGTAGTTAATTTGGTGATTAAGGAATTGTCAACGGCAAATGACAACTTTTGCGATTTGAGAGTTTGACAATCGGATGGGGTGTCATCTGGTTGTCATTTTGTTTTGCAAATGACAACCGGATGACACCCGATCCGGTTCACATTTTGAAAAAAAATTATAAACAGGATGGAGTGCCATCTAGTAGTCATTTTGCAAATGTGAACCGGATAACAAAATAAAATAATAACTGAATGATACTCAAGATCATTTTGGTCATTTTAATGAGTATTTTGAGAATTATATTTGTCTATGGAAGTGAGGAAGAAGGTATTGGAGGTGGAGGAAGAATTCGTCATATTTTTAGACCAATTTTAGAAACTTGATTTGGGCCATTGGATTCGTTAGGTTTGGGTCAAATAAATAGTATTTTTAAGCCCTAAATTTTAATGATTTAATTTAACTTTAAGGTAACTGCTTCCTTTACCTGCTCAATTTAAATTTGCACTCCACAGTTTTTAAAATGATTATTTTATTTTCTTATTAAAATAACTTTTAGATTATCTATTTTTAAAATTTTCTTAGAACACATTTTTCAGAACTTATGAAATACATTCTGAAAGACATCTTTTTAGAATAGAATAAGATTTACAAGGACAAGATTCTTAGAATGAAATTTTCAGAATATATAAAATACATTCTGAAACAAACTTTTTAGAATGTAATTTGTTAACAACTTTTTTAAAACGTATACAATATGTCTTGGAATGCGTTCTTTAAAATAATTTTTCTAAAATAAGCTTTCCAGAACATATAGAAAGAGTTTTTTAAAATAATCTTTTCTTAACATTTTCCTTCTCTTTTTCTTCTACAACGATGGTGGTGTAATAGCGGCCGAAAGTAGTAACAAAAGTGGTAGTGATGTAGAATGAGAAAGAAGTAAAAGTGCAATTCAGTCATATCCAATTATAGAGGTGCAGGTTAAAAAAGATTGAGGGTGGAGGAAATAATTGCTTAACTTTATGCGAGTGGTTTAATCCAACTCATGAGACTGGTCTCAAATTGTCAACTTTAATTAATATAATTCACACAGAGAATTTATATAACAATTTATCATAAAAAGACAAAAAGACAATGAAACTCTATCATAAATAGATATTACAATAGACAAAGATAAAAGGCTAAATATATGTATATATATAGTTATTAAAAAATTATATTAATAATTACTAACACATTTTTTTGTCATGTATGTATTAATTATGATTTCTCTTCATAAATTTTCTTTCATTTTTTTTGGAAATTCTCTTACACTAAAAAAAAATAATATTTTTTTAGTTACCTTTTTTATTAATATTTAATTTACTCTTTAAAGTATATCTCTTATAAATAATAAAATCACATTTATTGCAATCAAATCACATTCGTTATGAATGAAATAAATATTATGAGAAAATATCAATTCAGGCCAAATATTAAGGTTCGTTAAACTCAAATTGTGACATTATTAGACTCACTTATCCAAATTCTAATGCAACTTAAGAATTTTTCTTTTCAATTTAAATTTGCATAATGTTGGATGTTATTAGAATCTTATCCATTCTACTATGACTTTTATTATTATTAACTTTTTTAATAAATAAAATTATTAATGTTAGTGTCAGACTAAAATAATTTGAAAAGTTAAATAATAATGTTCAGTGTAAGAAGATTTTTAAAATACAGATAAATAAAGTTAGCATGAGTTTAGTTAATAATAATTTTATTTATTTTAGTATTTAATTTTATTTAAATAAGTGTATGTTAAATCAACCCTAATATATATGTTATGGATATTTGTTCCTTTGTGACAACAAATAAGAGATGGTAGATTTTTATCTAAAGGCTGAAATATAAGTATTATTAACTTTTCACTTATAATTTTCTTCTCTTACTTTCTATTTCTATATAAATGATCTCACACTCATTACACTTATAAATCTTCTCTCATTAATATACTTCACCCACATTCATTTTCTTTATCTATGTTTATCTCCTTCACCCACATTCATTTTCTTCATCCATGCTTATCCCCTTCATCCCACACTTATTTCCTTCACCCCACACTCATCTCCTCCATCCACACACATCTTCTTCATCTACACTTTTCTCATCATCTCCTTCATTCAGACTTATCTACTTCTTTCACATTCATCTCTTTCATAAACATTTATCTTCTTCATCCAATACATTTTTTTTCCTATATTTTCTTTTATATTTTATTTTGTTTAAGATGAATCATTTTACGTGAAACTTTTTTTTGAAATTACTATCATTAACGTCAGCCAAACAAACTCAAATTTTTAAATAAACATTATTATGACAAATTGATTTAATTAAAAAATAAATTTAAAAATTAATGAGGAATTAACGTCGGTTTAATCCACACTACTTAGAGTTAGTCTTCAAAAACTATACTGAGTTTAGAGTTATATCCATTTATGAAACAAATCCAACACTATTAATTAATTACTTTCATCATTTATTTGTTAATGTCAACTTTTAATCGACATTAAATTTTTTTTTCTTATAGTGAAATTATATGAAGTTTATAAGATAAGAGTAATTATCAATTCATTAAAGAAAATTTTTGGTACACGATGTCAGTCATGAAAACTTAATTCAAGAGGTTTCTTAGATAAAAGTTTGATCAATTGAAAAGAAGATGAAAATACTTACTTTTTGTAATGAAATTATAAAGAAAAGTCGAACTGGGAGTTATTACGTACATAATATATGATTAGTTGAAGTGAAGAAAAATCGCTTTGATGACATGTTTTGCTGCATGAAGAATAAATTGGTAGTTGTTGACGTTAGGTCTACGAATAAGGAGTTTTAGATATAATTTTAAGGTTGAAATATTAGACATAAATACTCGAATTTTGTAAAATCAACGAGTATGACTAGTGAATTAGTTGTTTCTTCTTAGTGACTTTATTTACACTGCCTTCATTTCTTCATGTTGTGCATACTAGTTTTCAGTGTTCTTTTAGTAAATAATAATTATTTTTGATATTATTTTTTGAAGCAAACAAGAAACATTCTAAGAATTGATTATTAATTTTTTGATTAATCTTTTCATCACATATAGGTGATCTCATTCCAATCTTTTGTATATTCCCTTTATGTCCAACTTTGTGAAAAAATCTTTCTCAATTTCTTCAAGTATGTTAATTCTCACTTATGATTTGAATTGTTGAAGGTACTTATATATCTAGAAAGTCGATATAGTCCTAATTTGATTGAAGAGATCCCTCAATTTCTTCTTATTTTTTTAGCTATTACAGGAAAATTAATTTTTAAACTGAAGCCAGGGATAAAATTATGAGGACAAATTGAATGAATAGTATTGATTGAGATACAAGTTACAGGAACTGTGGTTACTTGAAACTATATAATTTAATCTTAAAAAATGCATGAGTTTTACTTTTTGTATATGATAAATTTTGAAAATAAAGTCTTGTTTAAAGTTAGTATAAAATGTTTTCTTATTATGATTGCTGTAGAGATTTCCAAATAAATCATTTCTACTTCTAGTCATTTCTCAATTTTTTTTTACTTTTTATTTTTTTCTTTATTAAATGGAACATTAATGTTTTAATAAATTTACTTTTATTTTTAAATTTATTCTCTTATAATTTGATTAATTTTTTTTTATAATTATTGCATTAATCTGAACCAATTTATTGTTTCTAGTCCCTCTACAATAATAATAAAGTTATGTTAATTAATTAGTGTCGGTGGTTCGAAACTTTAACCTTAGTTGCAAGAGACTCTGGGCAATACGTACGTAGCATGAAAAATACACCAAATAACACTAATTGGAGAGCTTATATAATTTCAATAATTTATTGAGAAAAAATAATAATGCTTTGCGTCCTTTTGAAGAAATTAATAAAAAAGGGCTATTTATATTATTTTTAGCTAAATTTAATATTTTATTAAAAAATGTTGTTTATAAGTTTAACATAATAATAATAATAATTAAAAATTGTAGTAAAAAATATATTTTTTAATGTGCCTGTAGGAGTAACTAATACAATCACGATTTTTAACTAAAACATTTAACAATAGTTGTCCATTTTTTTGAGACGTGATATATAAGCTGAACTTTTCATCTTGACAATAAGTGACATGAAACTCTGCTATCAATTTAGTAAAATAGATAGTTTACTAATCTATTTTGCTCCACAATTGGCCAAACCATCTTAAAATTAATTTACTAAAATTAGAATATAAAAAATATGATTTTTCTATTATATTATCAAATATACAAATATATAATAATATTCCAAATTAAATTATAAATATTTACAAATTAAATTATAATTAACTATACTTGAATAATCTAAGATACAAAAGTAATAATTATATATATATATATATATATATATATATATATATATATAATATAAACAAAAGTGATAGAGACAAGTTAGGGCTTTTCTGCCGTCCTAATTATGAGGGATATGGACTTATTTTAGCACATTGAAAATAAGACGACAAATAACATAGATGTATGATTTCGTGAATTACGATTTTTTGTTGATTTTTTGGTGCTGTTATTTTAACATGTCTTCAAAGCATACTAATTTTAATATTTTAAAATATATTAAAATAAATTTAACATATCAAAATTAATGTATTTAAAAATATAATAGAAAGGACAATACCAAAATTTTAGTAGAGTTTCAATCTATTTGTTTATTCCTTCACTTTATATTATCGAAGGAAATAAATCATAAATGATTTCCTTACCATAGAGACACTATTTATTTTCCAAGGCAATTTGCACGGTAGTTGACAATGATTGATAACTAAAAGTACCAAAATTATCATTCAGACTCATTTCATGTAACATGGATTGTTCAACCTAACTCATCAATGTTGATGTGACATTCCATTTAGAGAAAAAAAGCAGTTTCAATTAATACTATATGTGTATAGTAGTAGAATGATTTTATTTTATTTTATAAATTCTTCTTACTAGTTATCTTATTTATTATACGTAAAAAATATTAAATACTTTTAAGTTACTTTATTTGGACTGCTGTGAAAGTGAAAAAAAATCTAAATTAAATAAATACTTTAAACATAAATTAAATATCTAAATTGAATTAAACTGTAATGTTATTGGGACCAAAATGAATTTTCAAAGAATAGTAACATTTCAAAATGTCATTTTAAAGATAAAACTGTAATTTCATATGTATTATCTCTGTTTTTCTTCCTATTGGAGGGGCAATAAACCCAGTCTTAAAAGAGATTTTCTGATAGCATTACTGTTTATATTTTTGTATTCCAAATCTTAAGTTTTCAAAAAGCACCTTGTCATTGGTTTCACCTTCAAAATTAACCACAAACACCAAACCACAAAAGTTTCTTCTTGTGGTGTGGTTGGGGTGCAGCCCAGGATTGCATGCCCATAACTGGAAAAAGGAAAAGACATTTTCAAATTCTGTTTTTCTTTTCTTCAAACTATTTATTTCTATATATCATTTTCACATTTTCACCAAATTAAAAAAAATATTACTTTAAATATATTTACTTATAAACTTTTTGGGTATTACTTATATTTAAACTACTTAATTAATTATTTGGACATTTAAAGAAAGTTTAAATACTATAAGCAATTCTCATAATGATATTGTTAAATAAACATTAATAGTTATAAAAAGATTTCAAACATTTTTTATTCTAATAAAAGTTACTTTATCCTTTCTGTACAATTTCTTTTCACGATCTTAGAAGGGAAAAAGTTACATTTCCATGGAAACGAGAGAAGTTGTTTTCTAACTCCACAGTAATTTTATCTTAATTGTTTCAAAATTAAAAAAAATTATATAAAGTTCAAAATTTTTAATCAAACATATATTAATTTTGATATTTTTGGAATAACATTTCGGTTAATAGTTTTGGGAATTTGATTTCTGAAAATACAATACCTTTCATGTTGTTAGCTGGAGATGGTGAGAATTAGCTCTATGATGAATTTTTTGATTTTTTTTTTCTGAAAAAAACTTCATTTAACATTTAAATTTTTCATTACTTGAACAGTCGTCCATGTTACATCATTTCTTATTATGTGATCAGTCCATGTTACTACGCTATCATTTCATGTAACATTGATAGCTAAAAGTACCAAAATTAGCGATTATGATCACATCATTTCTTATTGTTATGTGACTCCTATTTGTCATGTATAATGAAGAGATGCTTATGCAATGTAGAATTTCATTTGAGGTTTATGAGAAAAAAAAAATGGCAGAGTTTTCATTTAGCTTCAATGCGCAGTGTTTATATAATTATTGGCTAAAGTTCAACAGAAGTTGGAGGGAAATAAACAAATAAGATAGTACAAACGTGCACATTGCCATTGTATTGCATTATTACAGATCACCGTTATCACTCATTCAATTCTTGCATTAAATGAAAACCAACCAACCACTTACTTCCATCACATTTCAGAATCTAAGGGTGAATCCCTCATCTCTCTATATAAAGACTCTTTTTGAGATATTGACAAACCACAACCTCAACTTCATTCCTTCAACTGAAACTTTCTCCTCCAACCCTTTTGAATCATGACTAGCTCTCTGGTTTTGCAGGTTACCTGTGTGGTTGTGGTGCTGATGGTTGGTATTGGACAGATTATGCCCTTAGCAGAAGCAGCTATTCCATGTGGCACGCTGCAAATGACTGTGGCACCATGCATAGCGTACCTTACGGGTCCTGCTGGTGCACCAGTTCCTCAACCATGTTGCAACGGGGTGAGACGCATCAACAACCAAGCCAAGACCACTCCAGATCGACAAGCAGCGTGTACGTGCCTCAAAAACACTGCTTTGAGGATACCTGGACTCAATGCTCCACGCCTTACAGCCCTCCCTGCCACTTGTGGGGTTAACTTGCCCTTCAAAGTTACTCCTTCTATTGATTGCACCAAGTAAGTGTAAGAAAAAAACTATTTACAAATCAATATTTAATTACTAAATGAAATAATTACTAATTGTAATTAAAATAGTTTATTAAATTAAATTTTAGTTGCTAAATAACTACACAATAGAAGTAATGATTGAATTTAGTGACCAATTAAGTTAAATAATTGGTATCTTACATTAGCTATCAAGGTTATTTTAGTGACCTATCTCATTATATTCTAAATTTGTATCTAATTAAGTTAGAGACTAATTTAGAATTTAATGGTATAGGTCACTAAAACATTAGTAGCTAATGTTAGATACTAATTATTTGATTTAATTGGTCACTAAATTCAATCTATTTTATAGTTATTTAGCAACCAAAATCTAATTTAGTGACTATTTGTCATAATTAGTAACTATTTCATTTAATAACTAAAAATTGGTCTCTAAATAATATTTTTCTTGTAGTGTATTATGTATTTAAGTGTATTTAAATGTAAAAATTGAATAAGAAATTAAAACTCACAAAATCAATATCTTAAAATTTCACGTTAAAATCATATTCATTTTCTTACGTGGATCTTGTCCAATTAAAATGTTCATGTATATAGTATATTTATCTAGATACTAACATCAAATTTACTTTGTTTATTGTAGGGTAACCTAAGGAGCTTCGAGAAGGGTTTACCCTTGGTGACTACTTATATATTTTACAATAATAACCAACAGAGAGGGAATAAAGATGGTTTAAGTTCCTACATTGTCTGTCTGGACCCCCTTACTAGGGAGTACTTTATGCTCTAGGATGATGAACTCCATCTCCACCAATGCTATAATGTTGTTGTTTGTCCAATGATATATTGGATTTTATAATTAATATATATTTACGTATACTATCTTTTACTCTTCTTTTATTTTTAGTTCTTTTGTTTAAATTTACATAATATTTATTAATGATGACTAAATATTCAATTAATAATATTATAAATTGGCAGAAAAAAATTGATATCACGCGTTAGACTGAGAATATATTATGAGTTGCATAATCAAGTAATTAATACAAATATCTGACTTATAATTTACATGTTAGCAAAGTACGTAATGTGTTAATGTTTCATATATAAGAATAATATATAATTTTTATAATCCAAACATGTACACCGAAATAGGTTGACATGAGCATAAATCTGAATATGTTTGAACTGATTTAAAATTTTAGTTAAAATTGGATTTATTGCGTTATAGGTACCTATTTTCATATTGGTCGAACTTATCCAATAAATATTTATTTATAAGAGTGAAAATATAAGAAGGTAAAATTAAAATCAAATAAAGTTAACTTATAAATTAAAATGAAGTTATGCGATACCAGCAAAGCCAAACATTGAGTTAAAGGAGGGGACACGTGGTAAGCGATCAGAGAAGAAATGAGGTAAAGGATTATTCTGTAAGGAGCAGAGGAAGGGGGAAGGATAGGCAGGAAGGAAATTTGTTAGTATTCTGAATTCTCTCTCTGAAACTTTTTCTTTTCCCTCTCTGTGTTGTGTTCCTTGATAAAGCATTTCTAAATTGCCATACAGGTGTGAGACGTCAGAATCAGAGTGGCCACCGCTCCACCGTTTGTAAGCGAGTGGCACCGTTGCTGTTATTTTCACCGTTTCTTTGAGACAGACTCTTTTTAAGCCAATAAAGTTTTACTGTGCCTCAAAAGTATTATCTAGCTTTAACATCTGCATCATTTGGTGCTTTCGTTGAGTTCAATGGGACAATACCCATATGCACACGATGCAAGCGGCCATTAACAAACTCACCGAGCAAGCTGATGGGTATAATGAACAATTGTTTGCAATCACGCAGGCTCTTGCTTCCTTGCAGGTTTAGTTGGCTCAAAAACTTAAGCAACATCCCCGACAACCGTCTTCGCCATTCACAACTCCACGACAGATGAGGGTTGATTTTCCCCATTTTTTTGGGAGTGAGGACATCCTTCAATGGATCTACCGAGCCGAACGTTTTTTTCGTATTTACGATGTGCCAGAGGAACAGAAGATGGATTTGATCGCGGTTAGTCTTGAAGGCAGAGCATTAGGTTGGTTTCAGATTTGGGAAAAATTGAATCAAGGACAAGACTGGATTACTCTATCCACAGCTCTTCAAATTCAATTTGGACCCTCTCAATTTGAAAATCCCCTAGAAGAGTTATTCAAATTAAAACAATCCAGTTCGGTTGCCAACTATTTTGATGCCTTTAATGATTTGGCGGCTAGAGTATATGGAATGGATGATGCATTACTCTTGGACTGTTTTATTGGTGGATTACATCCAAAGCTGAGACGAGAAGTGAAATTCAGATGTCCAATTTCTCTCATGCAGGCAGTCTCTTTTGGCTCGTTTATTTGAAGAAAAATTTGCACCCTATCCGCAACGCTGGCGCACATCATCCTCAGCTCCAATTGTTTCTGCACAAAAGATTCAGTTGCCAACCCAATCCAAACAGGTCAATCCTACCATAGCTCCAGTAGACAGTAAACCACCGTTATTACCGACACCTCCTAAAACCTCTTTATGCCAAAATTGTCACCAACAGAAATCCAATTTCGGAGGGAGCATAACCTTTGTTTCACTTGTGATGCAAAATTTAGCCCAGGTCATAAATGTGCAACCAAGCAATACTTTATTATCCAATCTGTGGAGGAAGTGCTTACAGAACCTGAGCAGCAAATTGAAGATATTGATACCACTCCCACAGAATCCGCGGATATCAGTTAGTTGACAGTGCCATTACAGCTTTCTTACAATGCTTTAACCGGTTTACCAACGAGAGGTTCTATTCGTTTTTCTGGGACTGTTCATGGTAGAGATATTCGTATATTAATGGATGGAGGGAGCTCAGATAATTTTATCCATCCTGCCTTAGTAAAACGCCTAGCTATACCTTGGTATAAGGTTCCTTCTTTCAAAGTGCAGGTAGGTAGTGGTGAATTGCTTAAGTGTGATGGTCAGGTTCGCAATGTGCCTATTAAAATTCAGCAACATATAATTACAGTGAATGCTTTTGTGCTGCCTATTGCTAGTGAAGAACTTGTCCTTGGTGATATATGGTTGGAGACATTGGATACTCATTTGGTGAACTACAAACAAAAGTTTATTACTTTCATGCATAATGATCAATTAATTACTTTACAAGGTGAACTCCATCCCATTATAGACCAAGCTCAATTTCACCAATTTAGGCGTTTACAAACTACCAAAGCAATCTTGGCATTATATACTTTACAAAATTCAGCCACAATTGGAATCCTCTTCACTCCAAGCGGATTTACCTGCACATACAGATCCCGAATTGGCTCTGTTACTACAAACTTATCAGGATGTGTTCCAATCTCCACATGGATTGCCCCCTTCCAAAGTACATGACCATGCCATCCATTTATTACCAAACACAGCTCCTATCAAAGTCAGGCCTTATAAGTATCCACATTGTCAAAAAGATGAGATAGAAAGATTGGTATCTGATATGTTGGCAGAGGGAGTAATCCAACCTAGTACAAGCCCTTTCTCCTCACCAGTCTTACTAGTTAAAAAAAAAGATGGTACATGGAGATTCTGCAATGATTATAGGGCCTTGAATGCTGCCACCATTAAGGACTCATTCCCTATGCCAACTGTGGATGAGTTATTATATGAGTTATTTGGTGCTCAATACTTCTCTAAACTTGATCTGCGTTCCGGTTACCATCAAATCCGAGTCAAAGATGAAGATTGCTTCAAAACAACATTCAGAACTCACCATGGCTTATATGAATGGAGGGTGATGCCTTTTGGCTTAACCAATGCACCGGCAACATTCCAAAGCCTTATGAATTCCATCTTCGCCAAGGTACTACGCAAGTTTGTGTTGGTATTTTTTTATGATATCTTAGTTTATAGCCCGGATTGGAAAACCCTTATTCAACATTTGAGGCAGATACTAGAGCTTCTCAGAAAACATACTTTGTTTGCTAAACTATCCAAGTGCTCTTTTGGTCAAACACAAATGGAGTATCTCGGGCACGTGGTGTCCAGGGATGGGGTTAAAATGGACTCCACTAAGATTCAGGTTGTAACTCATTGGCCTATACCTTCATCAATACGGCAATTACGGGCATTTTTGGGAACAACCAGCTATTCGCAAATTTATTTGCCACTTTGCAGTAGTGGCAACTCCTCTTACAAACTTGTTAAAGAAAGATGGGTTTAAATGGTCTGATCGGGCCACTGCAGCATTCAGGCAATTGCAACAGGCTCTGGCACAAGCACCTGTATTAACACTTCCTGATTTTTCTCAACTGTTTGTCGTAGAAACTGATGCATCAGGATCAGGCATTGGTGTCATTCTCAGTCAACATGGTCATCCTATTGCTTATTTTTCAAAAAAGCTATCTCCTAGAGCTCAACAACAATCTGTTTATGCTAGGGAAATGCAGGCTATAGTGGCAGCTGTAACCAAATTTCGTCATTACTTATTAGGCCAAAAATTCACCATAAGAACAGATCACAAAAGTTTGAAAGAGCTCCAAGCACAGGTTATCCAAACCCCCGAACAACAAGCCTGGTTAGCTAAGCTATTGGGCTATGATTTTTCAATTGAATATAAAGCAGGAATTGAAAACCAGGGAGCAAATGGCTTATCTCGTGCATTTCTGTCCATCACTTCGATTACCAGTTCTTGGATTCCTATACTACAGTAGGAACTACAACACTTGACACCTATTGATGAATTTACTGTAGTTGAATTGAAAACAGGAAGTTTGACCATTAAAAAGGGATTGTGGTTTTGGAAGGATAAACTGTTCATACCTGCCAATTCTGCAGTCAAACAACAACTTTTGCAAGAATTTCATGATTCCTTACTGGGTGGTCACGGTGGATACCAGAAAACATTAGCTCGACTCTCTGCTCAATGTTTTTGGAAGAACATGGCTAACACGGTCGAGGAATATATTAGAGCTTGTTCCATTTGTCAGCAAGCAAAGTATAGCAATCAACCCCCTGCTGGTTTACTACAACCTTTGCCCATTCCAAATCAAATTTGGCAAGACATTGCTATGGATTTTATCACAGGCCTTCCTCTATCCCATGGTTATTCGGTTATATTAGCTATCATCGATTGTTTATCCAAATTTGCTCACTTCCTTCCCCTAACAGTTGATTTTTCAGCCCCTAAAGTAGCTGATTTATTTATTAAAGAGATAATGAGTATTCATGGCCTTCTTCAAACCATTGTTTCAGATCGTGATAAGGATTTTACCAGTAAATTTTGGGAACAAATTTGTGTTCGTCAAGGCATTAAACTGGCACGCAGCTCAGCCTACCACCCTCAAACAGATGGACAGACCGAGGTTCTCAATAGGTGCTTGGAAATGTTTTGAGCTGCTACACTCAAGCAAAACCAAAGGATTGGTCTAAGCTATTACCGTGGGCAGCCTACTGTTATAATACTTCTTTGCACTCTGGTATTGACATGTCTCCATATAAAGTTGTTTTTGGTAGAGACCCACCTCTTTTACTCCGTTATGATGTTCAAGTAGGAGACACACAGGCTATACAAGAACAACTACAATCCAAAGATGCTTTACTTGATTTTCTGAAAGCTAATATAGTGAAGGCCCAGCGGAGAATGAAAGTTCAAGCTGATAATCACAGAAGAGATGTGGAATACAAAGTGGGAGATTTTGTCTATGTGAAATTGCAACCTTATAGACAAACTCACTGCGGTTGATTCAAAACCAGAAGTTATCCATGCGTTATTTTGGACCATTTCCAATTTTGGCTCGCATTGGCCTAGTAGCATACAAATTACAACTGCCTCCAATAGCTCAAATCCATCCAGTCTTTCATATGTCAGTATTGAAGAAATGCGAAGGTCATCCACAACCAGCTTGTGTGCCTGAGCCTTTGCTATTGAACGACAAGGGTCATCCATTACAACCACATGCACTTCTCGGTAATCGCATGATCAAGAAGAATGACAAATGGCTGGAAGAAGTCCTTATTCATTGGAAGGGCCTGACCCCTGAAGAAGCTACCTAGGAACGTTATGTAGACATACAAAGTCAATATCCAGCATTTAACCTTGAGGACAAGGTTCTAATCAATGAAGGGAGTAATGATACCAGCAAAGCCAAACATTCAATTAAAGGAGGGGACACGTGGTAAGCGATCAGAGAAGAAATGAGGCAAAGGATTATTCTGTAAGGAGTAGAGGAAGGGGGAAGGACAGGCAGGAAGGAAATTTGTTAGATTCTGAATTCTCTCTCTGAAACTTTTTCTTTTCCCTCTCTGTGTTGTGTTCCTTGATAAAGCATTTCTAAATTGCCATACAGGTGTGAGACGTCGGAATCGGAGTGGCCACCGCTCCACCGTTTATAAGCTAGTGGCACCGTTGCTGTTATTTTCACCGTTTCTTTGAGACAGACTCTTTTTAAGCCAATAAAGTGTTACTGTGCCTCAAAAGCATTATCTAGCTTTAACATCTGCATCATTATGCAATGTACTATCTTAATTTTTTTTAAAAGGTTTGATAAGAGAGTTTATATTTTTAAAAATAAAAATTTAATTTTCACCTACAAATAAAATGGAGTCATTTTAATTCAATATTTTCCTATTCTAAATCTATAAACACTTTATTTTTTTTTGGCTTGGGTGTGACGCATGGATTAATTTACACTAATATATTGGTGAGTGAGCAAACTGCAACATCATATTATAATTTCATAAAAGATTGATTCTTACTACAAGAAAAAGTTAAAATAGTGTCAATAAATTTGTGTCAACCAAAAAATCGACTCAAATAATGTCGATTAAAGCGCCAGTGTTAAAAATAAAATGTATAATGTCGGCTAGGCCCAAGCAAAATTCGTCGTAACTTTTTTAAAAAAAAAAATTGCATCGGCCTAGCCTACGCAAAAGAAAAAAAAACAATTATAAATCTATTGTTAATATTTTTTATTTTTTTTAATATTCTATTATTATGACTTGGTAATTTTATTAAATTTCTTATTATTTCAGTAATTATTAATATTATTATAGTATATTATATAATTAAATTATTATTTTTATAATTTATTTTTATTATTATTATATTTTTTAATTTTATTATTATCATTTTTATAATCTTACTAAAATTGATATTATTAATAAATATTATTGTCAACACCTAATTTTGTCCGGATTTACTTAATAATTTTTCAAAATATTGATAATAATAAAAATCTCTTTAGTTAAAATTTTAGGTTTTGTTCTTATTTTCTTTCATTTTTCAAAAAAAAATGTTTATTTTGTTTTTCTTTTATTTTCGTTATTGAATAAAAATATGGTTTAATTTTTATCTCTTTCTCATTTTAAGAAAAATAAAAATAATAAAAGGCAAAATATGTATAATCTCCATTTTTGTAGATTTGATTCTTATATTTTACCTTCTTTATAAAAATCAATAAAAAAAAATAAAAAAATATTTCATTTTTATATGTAATTTTATTTTATATTTTCTTTTCTAAAAAATAAATATTATATAATAAAAAAGGAAAAAATTTGAATTCGAAGGGGGTTTCTTTTTCCTAGAATCAGTGGACTTTTTCTCTACAGGTGACACCATGATATTTTTTTAGAAAAACTCCAAATTATCTTCAATGTTTCAGCCTGCTTCTCCCCTCTGCACTGCTTCCCTATAATGTTGCTATCACCACTGCTTCCATCTGCAACCAAAATTGCCCCTTTCTAACTAAATTCCTCCTGCCCAGCTTTCTGCCGTTGCCAAACATCGCTTGTTCTTAGTAAAAATTTGTTGTGTCCCAATACGAGACTAAGTCAACTCTGCAGACTCTTTTGTCTTTCTCTGGCTGAGGATTCATATAAGCAAGCGAGGTCTCGACCAGAAAGGAGGAGCAGCAGGGTTCCCGAATTTAAAAAATCTACCATGAATTTGTTCTGATTCTGTTCCTATTTGTAAATTGCAAACCATTTTCTTTCTTTGAATTCAAAAGAAACAACAAAACAATTCTCACCGGTCACGAGATGCAGTTGGAGAAAGAAACAGAGGGAGGCTGTTTATAAAGCAAATCAAAAGGAGAAGGTTCATTTCCTTACCCGTTTTTTGTTTTTGTTTGTCTTTCTTTTGTAATCCTTTTCATTTGTTTTGTTATTGTTAAACATACATCATGCATTGACAGTCCTGTAACCCCCATAAAACAGTCAATGTCGAGTCTTCCTCCTCCTCCTCTAGAAAAAAAAAACCTCAGTATTCATCATAATAGCGCCCAAGTTGCCTCCAAACCGTAACTCCAAACCACCAAAGCCACCTAACACCTCCATCTTCATCTTTGTTATCACCGTCATATCCCGCCGACGAGCCATCCCCAAACTGCAAGCCAAGCCATTCCTAAGCTCCGCCAAATATCTTGCCAAAACAACACCTCCTAGCCACCCTACCCCATTGCCATGCCTCCAAAGAAAGCCAAAAATTTGTAAAAAAAGGAAAACCCCAATCAGCTCTCTCCTCGCCGCTGCCAGAATCATGCTGTAGCTCCTCCCTTAAAACCACCACCCAACACTCGCTTCCCCTCACCCGTAAGAACACCAAAACCGTGGACCATCCCCGAAACACCAAGCCCCGCCACACAGCCACCAAGATCCCGTGCACCACTACCGTGCCACCATGCCTCGCCGCAGTGCACACCACCCAACCTACCTTTCTCCTCCCTCCATTTCCACCTCACCACAACATCACCACCGAGTCAATATTTCCTCCCCGTTGTTCACAGCGTCTTGCTCCCCCTTGATAGGTGAATAAAGTTAGTGAATAAAGATAATAAAGTATTAAAGGGGCATGCGGCGCCACCACTCTATTCTTCATTCCTTTAACCCTAATGCAAAAAAGATAATAATAAAATATATGAATGGCATGAGACAAAATTGAACCTAGCCTGTGATTTGGTGGAACTAAATCATGAATGAATAACGCCCTCGTTTTGCGTGTTAGATTTATAATCTATTTGAATTTGGCATTTAGCATGATAGATAGTGAATAATATAGCAACGTGGCAGTAATTAAAATTATCCATCGACGTCATTTTTTTTCTTTCTTTAGTTGTTTATTTAATTCTTTCTTTGGCCTTGAATGTACATGGTACAATTTTTTTTTTTTTGGTATTTAACTAGTGGGAAATGCAGTGAAGTTGGATTGAATTTTGGTTTCCTTATTTTTTTTAGCATGCATCCACTATTTTAAAATTGGTATAAAATTATTTTATTTATTCAATCTTAAGTAAGAAATAATTTGTCACTTATCTCTTTTACCTTTTTCAAATATTAAGTTTTTATATATATCTTTTTTTTCTTTTTTGCCACAAATACATAATTCAATTAAATATCAAATGACCGCATGCGTCACGCGGTATTTAAATTGAAATTATCGTTCGATTTCTAAAATTTAAAAATTCAAAAATATAATAAATAATTATTTTGGTTAAACATCCAATTGATCGCTCGCATCATACGGTGTTTAATTCTAAAATTACATTGTCTTGTGCAGACGTTCAAGTGACCGTACGCGTCAGACAACATCTAATCCGAGACTTCCGAAATTAATGAGTCATAAAATTTCAAAAATATCAAATTTCAGATAAATAAAAAAAACACATCAAAAATTTCCAAAAATTTAAAAATATCAACATCTCAAACAATTTTCTACAAAGAACTACGTAACCCTGATTCTCTACCCGATAGAGATAGAGCGAGGTTAAACCTTGTTGGGCCCTTTCTAAAATAAAAAATTTGTTTGCCTTTATTTTTATTTTTGCGGAAAATAAACATCTTAAAGAAAATACACTCGTTTTACTTATTTAATTAAAAGGTATCGTCCCAGGACGGGCGTTGTGGGGGTGCTAACACCTTCCCCACACGTAACCGACTCCCGGACCTACAGTCCGGTTTTCGCAGACCCGCCTTATCATTTCTTTTCTGGTTTTCCATAGTTTTCCCTAAAAAACTATTGATGGCGACCCCATTATTTTGAAAATCTATTAATCTTTTTTTTGGATCGCCGCTCCCGTCGTGATTTAGGTTGCGACAATTATTATTATATTATATAATTAATTATATTTATTTTATTATTATATAAATATAAATATTAATATATTAATAATTAAATTAATTATTTAAAAGTGTTTTAAAAACACTTTCTCCTCAAATCTTCGCTGCATAGAGGAGAAAGTGCACTGTGACAAAGTTTTTCTCATTTTCAACATTTTAATAATTTAATTTTTCTCGTTTTACTAACTTTTTTCAAAAACCATCCGTTACACCAAATTTATCTTTAGAAGCAAACGGACCCTAGAAATAGCACCTCTCTTTCCACCACAACATGATTTTCCTTCTCTTGAAAGTTTTAAAATATATATTAAAATCAGTTTTAAAGATATTGTCAAATTACGATTTATTATTGTCAATTTTGAATAATAAATCAATGGATTTGAAAAAAAAATCCTAGCATGTCACTCTTTTGTTTTGAATACAAGACAACATTATTACATTTAAAAACAAAAAGTCAATAACTTTTTGGCCATTCAAAATAAAGGATGATAATATTTTATCATCACTATTTATCTTTGACACCATTTAATATTAATATATATTATTATTTTATTTATATACAATATTTTATTAATAAAAAATAATATTAAATAGAAGTATAAGAAATTTTTTTTAACAACAAAGAATTAATAAAATAAAAGAAACACTTAAGGGGTGTTCCAATCCTTGTACAACACACTCTAACCAAGACTAAGTGTCACACCTACCAAAACATAAATCTATACAGAAGGACCTAATACTAAACAGATCAAAAACCAAGAGCTAGGCTCCTAAAACAGAGCATAACCAGTAACTAGGAAGAAGACTACACACACAAAAAATAGACACATACAAACCACGAACAAACAGGGAGGGAAGCACCCAGCCATACCTCAAGAGTTGCTAAGCTAATGATTAGAGGCATTGCACCGGAGAGAGAATACAGTCCGAATAAGAAAATGTGGTTCTATTCATCTTGTACTTAGCCCATAACCAACCCTTAAGTTGAGCTAGACTAAAGATTTCATCAGCATCCACAACCCCACCCTTGAAAACCACCTTATCTCTGTGACTCCATACTTCCGAAACAATGGCTACCCACAGCCCTTTCCATGCTCTATTAGCGCTGGCCTAATAAACAAAAATTCTGAAAATTGACAAGAGTGGCCTGATGTCTAACACCCACTTTCGCAATCCACCTGTCACACAGGTCCCACACTTGTTGTACCACATTACAAGTATTAAACAAGTGATCGTTGGATTCAACATCAACCTGGCACAAAGGACAAAGCAGATTTGCCAACTGAACTCCCCTTTGGCTAAGTTAAGTCTAGTTGGCAATCTATTCAAAAGTATCCTCCACGCACCCACAATCGCTGAAGGGGCAGCGCTTAAGCTCCACAGCAACTTAAACGGCTCTGAAGACTGCATAGAGTACTCACTATTCAAGATGATATAACCATATCTGACAGAATACTCCTGGGTATCCTCACCCACCCACACCAGCCTATCTTCTCTCCTATCATCCCACAAGACATTAGAGATCAAGGTCAGCAACTGTTCTTCAAGGTGTTTTTCCCATTCAAACCTCTCTCTACGCCAAGAAAGGTTCCACTTTGTGCATTGAGAGGTACTGCCACCATCCCACACGGCAACGTCACCTACCAAACTTTCTTTATTTAGAGAAATAGAGTACAACCTTGGAAACTTGTCTTTCAACGCTTTGTCGGCCACCCACCAATCACTCCAAAATTTAACACACCGACCATCTCTGATACACCACTGGAGTCTACTATCAAACCAATTCCCTTGAATAACATTACCACAAACCCTGATCAAATCCTTCCACCACACAGACACCTTGCTAGGCCCTAAAGAAACGCCCATATCCCGCCAACAACCATACCTAGCTTGTAGGATTTCCCTCCACAAGCCCTCCTTAGTGATCCCAAACCTCCATTTCCATTTAGCAAGCAAGCCCTCATTAAAGCACCTGATATCCTTAATACCCAGTCCACCACATTCAACTGGCCTGCAGATCTACTTCCACTTTACCCAAGCAATCTTTCTACTCTCATAGGCCCACCCCCAAAGAAACTGTGCCTGAATACGACGTCTAATCTGGTTACAAACACTGATAGGTGCTCTGAAAAAGGAGAAATAGAACAAGGGTAAAGCACTGATGACAGACTTAATCAGACAAATCCTACCTGCCATTGAGAGCAATCTCCCCTTCCATCTCGATAATTTAGACCTGATCTTTTCCACCACGGGATTCCAAAACACATTTCTCCTAGGGTTACCTCTAATGGGCATACCAAGGTACTTAAAAGGAAGACCCATGAGCCTGCTATTAAGACAATTTGAGAAAACACGTAAATCAAGTTCAGAGACGCCTACGGCCCCAACTGTACTCTTATGAAAGTTGACCCTAAGTCCTGACACCAGCTCAAAGAATCTCAACATAGCTTTAATAACCAACACGTTTTGATACGTAGGGCTGCAAAAGAATAACGTATAGTGTCAAACTAATATTTTTTTCAAAAAATAAAACACTATGCAAGAACCACATCTTCCAAGCTGAATTCACTAAACTTTTACCACAGATCACTTCAAATATTAAGCTTAAAATGTATGGCAACTTACTAGATTGCAAATGGTGAAACAGAAGTAGAGGAAGGAAGGAAGTTAGCTAAGAGACACAAAAAAAATTGTTAAGCACGTTACCACAAAGATTTTCATTATAACATGAGAAGTACAGAACAATATCCTACCAAGTCTTAGGTTTCTCATAGAGAGAAAGTATGCCAAGAAACCATAGCAACACTAAATCCCTTCATGTGTAGAAAATCATTCTCAACTACTCACATAACAATATTATAAATTATATTATTCAACAGCTGACATACAAGAGATTATAACAGATAGTATACCGTCAGCCCCTTCACTAGCATTATTACACTGAAAATATATTACATGTAGTAAACATCATAACTACTTAAGATACAGTAATACTTCTATCACAATAACTACAATTTCTATTATATCATTCACAGAAGAAATGCCCAATTCCAATAAATCCCAGATTCTAACAAGACAACCTTATTTCATTAGGTGAGGTTGATCTTTTTCTTTTTATCCCACTTCTGAATAAACAAAATTATGTATTCCCTTTCAGAACTTAGATGTAAGTATTCTTAGTCAGAGTTGATAGCAAAATTATGTATTCCCTTTCAGAACTTAGATGTAAGTATTCTTAGTAGAGTTGATACCAGTGCTGCACATCCCAGCGCACACGCAAGCAGTAACACTTAAAATAGGGTTAATGTATTGGCCATAACAATATACAGAGCATAAAATCACAAACTGACATAACAATAGTGTCATAACTATAATAATCCTATAAAACTGAATAATAAATAAGGATTAACGATACTTATATACTTAATCTTTAATTTGATTATATAATTAGTAATATAAAATCCATAACTATAATAAACAATGATAGAAAAAATTGAGTAAAAATATTATAATTTAATAATATAATTAGTGATATAAAATCCATAGCTATAATAAAAAAAGATAAAAAACTGTATAAATAAGAGATATATTATTAAGAAAGTCATTTAGATAATAATATTTTCTGCTTATCCCTATCCAATATTATTGATTCTATTTTATACTTTCTTTCTTTTCCATCTTTCCCTTTTCTGATTTGTAACATTTGTCGCTGAAGTTTCCAAAGTAAGACTTTTACACACTATCATATAATAAACAATAGATGTCCAAGTGTTTCTTCGTTGAGAGTTCATATTTTGATATTGATTTATAATAAAATATAACTCTTTGATATTAAAATAAATTATTATTTATTATATAATATTTTGTTAAATAAAATAAGTGTTAAATAAATGTAATTTATGAATAATAGTATTAAAATATAATTTCTTTTTTATGTTTAACCTCATTCTTAATATTTGTTCTCTAAAAATAATTATTAGATGATAGATCTAATTTTCACTATCTTAATAGCTTTTCGAATTCAAATATACTACTCTAATTCTTCATTATAAAAACTAATTCTTCATTATAAAAACAGTAAAAGTTTTAAATATTATAAAGAATTATTGTTATGATATTTAAAAATAAAGATACAATTTTAATAAAAAAGATTATAAAATTCAAAATGTTTTAAATATAAAGATAAGGTGGAGATGATTTGCTTACACAAATTATCTTATGTTTTACTACATAACTTGAAAAAAAAATATAAAAGTTGGAGAAAAGAAATATATAATAATTAATATAATTCTTGAACTATTGAATTTCGATCTAACAAAATTTGTTAGATAAAAATTATTTCTCAAATTATACATATTATTAGTTAATACAAAATCTCTAACATAATCTTCTTGCAAATATGCAAATAATTCGACATTAAATTTGCATGATGAAATATCCATACATAGTTTAATAATAAATAAAGATTAATCATACATATATACTTAATCTTTAATTTGATTATATAATTAGTAATACAAATACCATAACTATAATAAACAAAGATATAAAAAATTGAGTAGAAATTATTGTAATTTGATAATATAATTAGTGATATAAAATCCATAGCTATATATAATAAAAAATAAAAAAATATATATAAATATATTTTATCTATTCATGCTTTTATATTATACGATTATGTTCTAAAAACAAAATAAGAAAATTAATGAAAATATGAATTTATCATAAAAACAAAATAATATAGTTGATGACCATCTGATTCTCTTCTAAGAATATAATACTATAATTGATAATGCTTGATCCATATCCTGTGAAAATAACCTATAACAAAATCCTATTTCTTAAATAAACAAAAATGTTTTATCTCTCAATTCAATTCTTACATTAAATGAAAATCAACCACTGATTACGTACCATTTATTACTTGGATCATATTTCAGAATCTAAGGATCCCAGGTTGAATCCCTCACCTGTATAAAAACCCCTCGAAATATTGACAAACAACAACCTCAACTTCATTCCTTCAACTGCAACTTTCTCCTCCAACCCTTTTGAATCATGGCTAGCCCTCTGGTTTTGCAGGTTACCTGCGTGGTTGTGGCACTGATGGTTGGTTTTGGAGAGATTATTCCCTTGGCAGAAGCAGTGATACCATGTAGCACGCTGCAAATAACTGTGGCACCATGCCTAGGGTACCTTACGGGTCCTGATGGTGTACCAGTTCCTCAACCATGCTGCGACGGGGTGAGGCGTATCAATGACCAAGCGAAGAGCACCCCAGATCGACAAGCAGCGTGTACGTGCCTCAAAAACACTGCTTCGAAGATACCTGGACTCAATGCTGCACGCCTTGCAGCCCTCCCTGCCAATTGTGGGGTCAACTTGCCCTTCAAGATCACCCCAGACATTGATTGCACCAAGTAAGTGTTTTAAGTGTGAATCTGAATTTTCATTGAATAAAAATGTAAAAATGCCTTATAGGTACACTATTTTTAGTTTGGATAAACTTATCCTATAAATACTAAAATATATAAGAAAGTAAAATTAATACATGTTTTTGACTTATAGTTTACATGTTAGCAAAGTACATAATGGGTGGATATATATTTGAAATAGTGTTGCATGAAAGGATTCATGTAAACCAATGATTGAATCAAGGGATGGTGACCAAACATGGAGGGAGGAACTGCGGGATGTTATTATCTTCATTATTCTTCGTATTGTTGGGGCGATAAAACCAGCTTTAAAGACATGTTTGCTATGAGAATGATTTTTTGCGCAAACGGATATATATTCAAAAAGACAAACGATTTTGCGCAGACATATATATATCCAAAAACGACAAAAAAATATGAAAATCAATGCATAAAAATTAACTAAAAATTGAAAATGATTATTTTATTATATTTTATTTTAATATAAATATAAAAATTAATTTATTTATATTTATATTAAAATAAAATAAATATAATTAGTTATATAATATAATAAAAATAAAAATAATAATAATAATTTACTAATATAATAGTAAATTTAATTAAATTACAAAATAATAATCATAGTAATAAAATATTAATAAAAAATAAAAAATAAAACTATTAAAAATAAAAAAATAAAGTTATTAATCATATTTAACAAATTAATTATATTTAATTTTAAATTAAATTTAACTATGATTTTATACACTAAAAAAATATTTTATCAATTATACACGTCACATCATTCATAACTTTTTATAAACTTTTTCATTTAATTCATTATTTTTTTCTTAATCCAAACAATTAAATTTTTCATTCACTTTTATCTCAAATCAACTCCTTTAAATCTACCGTCTAATCCAAACAAAACATAAAAGAAAATTTATATTTTTATATCATTAGCAGGTATTCATATTCCGAATCCAAAATTTTCAAAAAAACTCACCTTGTCATTGGTTTCACCTTCAAAATTAACCACAAACCACAAAAGTTTCTTCTTGTGGTATGGTTGGGGTGCAGCCCATGATTGCCATGAGGAAAAAGAAAAGATATTTTCAATTCTGTTTTTTTTTTCCTAACTATTTATTTCTATATATAATTTTCACCCAATTATAAAAAATAATTAAATCTTACTTAAATATATTTACTCATAACAACTTCTTGAGACTTACTTATATTTAAACTACTTAATTAATTATTTGGACATTTAAAAAAAGGTTAAATACTATAAGGACTTCTCATAATTATTTTGTTAAATAAACATTAATTGTTATAAAAAGATTTCAAACATTTTTTACTCTTATAAAAGTTACTTTATCCTTTCTGTACAATTTTTTTCACAATCTTAAAAAGGAAAAAGTTACATTTCCACCGAAACGAGAGAAGCTGTTTTCTAACTTCAACTATAAATTTTATCTTAATTGTTTTAAAATTAAAAAACATTCATGTAAAGTTCAAAATTTTAATCAAACATATATTAATCTAGATATTTCTGGAAATATAATACCTTTCACGTTGTTAAGGTTGTAGATGGGACGATTAGCTCCATGATTAATCAAGCCACTGGTGAAGGCCTGGGAAGCGACGAGGATGCATGAGGTAGAGGAATGAAACTCTTCACCACCTTGCTCGAACTCGGCCCAACAGAACGAGAGGACGATGACGATAGAGAAATTGGTATAGCTGCAGCTGCCGCCGCGTCCACGGTAGTATGGAGATGGGGACTTAGAATGCCCATAAGAGTGTCTTTGTTAATCATTTTCAAATGTTAAAAAGTCCAAGTGTCATGTCATCAAAATATGATTAGGTTATTTTGGTGGTTTCAAAGTAGTTAATTGGTTTTTTGGAAGTTTTGAAAACTTTCAAAAGTTTGAACGTTTGTTGTATACTACTGCAAGTGTAAACAGGAACTTCATCGTATTTTGAAGAAAATTTGCTGACTCTTGTAGTATAGAGGGCAAATATTTTTTTAGGAAAGTGGCACTGTTACACGTTTTGAAGTCATCTAAATCCTCTTGGTCTAACAGTCCTCACGATAAGTTGAGGACTCCGTAAGCTCGCTGACCTAGCTTGAATAAGAGAACCAGCAGGACAAACTTTTCTAGAAATTAAGGGATCGCCTCTTGAACTACGAGGTAAACTGATCATTAATGTTCTGAAAAGTTAAGTTCGGTCATACGAACTATATTTTTCTTAACTTTTCATTAGATATATAGTTTGGCCACACAAACTATATTTCAATTCCAGTTCGACCACACGAGATTAGATACTAAGATAATCCAAAAGATTAATTCTTAGAGATTCTTAAGTCTTAAGGGTGACTATCATACTAAGCTCATAATACAGCTTATTCGTTATACTTAGTTTGGAACTTAAAGGTGTATACCATTCTCACTCGATATCTTTGGTCAATACTCGAGATTTAAGGGTCAGTATATCCAACCATTTCTATAATTGCTCATGTTGTTACTATAGACTTGAACTTAATAGCTCAATCCATAACCTATATGTATAGCATTCGTTATAGAAAGTATCACTCACTCATTACTCAGTTTTTATACTCAATTATATTTTCCTTCACTCTCTCATTGATCACGAGTTGATTTGAGCATCGGAATGTCTTTCGTAGATGGACCTCCACTTGATCTTTGGTATTACAATAACTCAGATCTTCAAGTATTCAAATTTAAATCAAATTAACTTCAGCCTACCTCGTCAACACATCACTTCAGGATCTCTCATAAGAACAATACTAATATTAATAATTAATGGTTAAAATTTTGTTGCTAATTTTTTAATTCCATTAACAACCTATTTGCTATTTTGATTTTTTTTAATGACTACTATGGAACCATTATAAACATTGGACACTAAATAGTAAATAGTTTGTGACTAGAATTTTTATTATTAGTTATATTTTCTTTTACTATTTTAATCATAAATAAATTTAATGACAAATTTTTGTGATCATTGAAAATTATTTTTATTGTTATGATATTTAAAAATAAGATACAATCTTAATAAAAATATATAAAATTAAAAAATTTTAAAATATAAAGATAAGATGGAGATGATTTGCTTACACAAGGTTTTACTATACATAAACTTAAAGTTGGCCATTTAATAAAAAGGAAAAAGTATATAATAATTCATATAGTTCTTGTATTACGATCTAATTAAATTTGTAAGATAAAAATTATTTTTCAAAATAGGCATATTATTAGTTAATACAAAACCTCTGACATACTCTTCTTGCAAATACAAATAATTGACACCCACATTAAATTTGCACGATGAAGTATCCCTACATAGTTTAATAATAATCTAACAACGGGTGATTTGATACAATTAATAATCCTATAAAACTGAGTAATAAATACAGATTAATTATACTTATATACTTAATCTTTAATTTGATTATATAATTAGTAATATAAAATCCATAATTATAATAAACAAATATAGAAAAAATTGAGTAGAAATTATTGTAATTTGATAACATAATTAGTGATATAAAATCCATAGCAATAATAAAAAATTTAACAAAATTGTATAAATATATTTTATCTATTCATGCTTTATATATATATATATATATATATATATATATATATAAAATATATATTATTAATAATATTATTTATATAATAATATTTTTGTCTATCCATATCCCACACATTATTGATTCTATCTTATACTTCTTACTCAATTTTTCAACAGATAGCTATATATTAATTATTTATATATAATCACGACAAGGATTTAAAGTAAGGCTTTTACACATTATCATAAGTCATAATAAACAATAGGTGTTTCTTTATTGAGAGTTGATATTGTTTATATTACATTATATATTTGATACTGAAATTTTATTATATAATAAATGTAATTCATGAACAATAATGTTAAAATATAATTTTTCTGCTAAATCTAATTTTTGCTATATTAATAGCTCTCTGAATTCAAGCACACAGCTCTAATTTTTCATAAAAAAACAGTAAAAAGATTTCCAATCACATCATCAGCAAAGATACATACATATCCCCTCTGCTTATAACCTATTTACATAAAAAACAATATAAATAATTATAATAAAATAGAAAGATGAAAAAAAAATATACAAATAAAAATATTATCTTTATCTTTTTATTGAAAATAAAACTAAAAGAACTGAAAATATATATATATATATATATATATATATATATATATATAAAGGAGAGAGAAAACAAATAAAAATATTATACTATTTTATCTTAAAGACAAATAACAAAATTGATGAGAATCTCATTCTGTGATAAAGATAAGATAATATAATTGATAATAATTTAATTCTATTATAAAAAAATACAAATAAGATAATATAATTAATAATAATTTAATTCTATTATAAGAAATAAAGATAAGATAATATAATTAATAATAATTTAATTCTTTTATAAGAAAGGATAATTAATAATAGTTTCTTTCTAAAAATATTGTATTGATATCCTCTTAAAATAATCCATAACGAAATTTTATTTCTTAAATAAACAAAAACCAAAAACCAAATAAAAGCACGTAGGTAAAATGAGTTTTATACCATCTATTATCAATCTAAAACATATCCTTTGAAAAAAAACATATGCATTCAGAATCAATACCAGGTTATCTGTGATTCAATTCTTGCATTAAATGAAAATCAACTAGTGATTATCTTCCATTTCTTATTTCGATCACATTTCAGAATCTAACGATCCCAGGTTGAATCCCTCACCTGTATAAAAACCCCTCGAAATATTGACAAACAACAACCTCAACTTCATTCCTTCAACTGCAACTTTCTCCTCCAACCCTTTTGAATCATGGCTAGCCCTCTGGTTTTGCAGGTTACCTGCGTGGTTGTGGCACTGATGGTTGGTTTTGGAGAGATTATTCCCTTGGCAGAAGCAGTGATTCCATGTAACACGCTGCAAATAACTGTGGCACCATGCCTAGCGTACCTTACGGGTCCAGATGGTGCACCAGTTCCTCAACCATGCTGCGACGGGGTGAGGCGCATCAACGACCAAGCGAAGAGCACCCCAGATCGACAAGCAGCGTGTACGTGCCTCAAAAACACTGCTTCGAAGATACCTGGACTCAATGCTGCACGCCTTGCAGCCCTCCCTGCCAATTGTGGAGTCAACTTGCCCTTCAAGATCACCCCAGACATTGATTGCACCAAGTAAGTGGTAGATATTTAAGTGTAGATCTAAATTTTTATTGTGTAAAAATGTAAAAATTGAGAAAGGTATAAGAAAAAGAAATTCACATAAATTCAATTGTTTAAAATTTTAAATTAAAGGTGGTATTATTTTTTTATATAATCATATTCTTTTTTTCATCACTCCTGTGCAGATCACATTGAAGAGAACTTGTGTTTTGAATAATTTCGTTACTTTTTATTTAACACATATGCACATAGTATATTTTTACAGATACTAACATCAAATTCACTTTGTTCATTTTAGGGTAACTTGAAGAACTTCGGAAGGGCTTACCCTTGGTGGCTACATATATATCTATTTCGCAATAATAACCAACAGAGAGGGAATAAAGATGGTTTAAGTTCCTCCATTGTCCAGAACCCCTTACTATGGAGTATTTTATACTATAAGATGATGAACTTCATCTCCACCAATGCTATAATGTTGTTTGTCCAATGATATATTGGAAATTATAACTAATATATATATTTATATATATCATCCTCTGCTCTTCTTTGATTTTTAGTTCTTTTGTTTAAATTTACATAATATTTATTAATGATGACTAAATATTCAATTAATAATATTATCAATTGGATAAAAAAAAAAGAATGAATCGATATCACGCGTTAGAGAATATATTATGAGTTTCATGACAAGTAATTAATACATGTTTTTCACTTATGGTTTACAGCAAAGTACATGATGGGTGGATGTTATATATATATA
>Ga0209489_103227_pt1 | contig 32118 bp, 12 predicted proteins | sample SiratrowhiteBW_FD_187527 | JGI IMG/M metagenome (GOLD analysis project Ga0209489, IMG submission 187527) | Root nodule microbial communities of legume samples collected from California, USA - Siratro white BW (SPAdes) (version 2) | ecosystem: Host-associated > Plants > Roots > Nodule | place...
TTTTTTAAAAAAAAAAAAAAAAAAAAAACTCTTAAAAGTAATTTCATATCATAAAAGAAAAAAGTAAAAGAAGAGAAAACATAATTATTGCTAAAAAAATTCTTAAAATAGTTTAGAATAATGGATCCGAATAAGTTGTTACTATAAAAAAGATAAAAATAAAAAATAAAATCCAATGAAAAATATGTTATCTAAAATCTCACTCTATTACTTCTTGTATGTTAGAACTTAAAAAATTACATATAAAAGTAATTTATTTATCATAAAATATTCCAGAATAGAAAGTATTCTAAAATAGTAATAGAAAAATTACATAGAAAATGAAATAGAAAAAAAAATACTAATTCAAATCAATTATATGTGCATAGTTTGTTTCCTTAACGAGTATATAAAGTTTAAGTGCACAAATCAATTAACATGAAATTATTTTAGGTTAATTAGAAATATTATTATCAAATTTGAATTTTAAGTATATACTTATATTAAATATCCAAAATTCTATTACCATAATTATCCTACTAGGTGGAATAAAATTGTTTTCTGGATTTGAGAAATATGTTCATTTTGTAAATTTAGTAAAGCTTTTGTTTGCTGCAGTGGTTTACTTTTCTGAAGAAATTAAGTATTCCTTCAACAGGTAGGGGTTAAAGAATAAGCAGGAGGGAATTGAGGTAGTTAAAAGCACATAATTCAACTTAAATAAAGAAGATAGGGTTGGTTGGTAGGGTCATAATCAAGCTTGAAGCAGCTATGGTTCTGATGAAGCTGCTCTAATTGTCATATAGTGAATGAGGATTTGGAACATTGCAGAACTTCCTCTTGGGAAACTTGTTGGTCGTGAAAAACGAAAATGAAGTGTTCAATAGTCCTACAACTTGACTTTTTTCATCTTATGATAGGATTGGTGCATTGAACAGTTACTACTACATGTGCATGTAGGTCCTGTTTGGCTTATTAGGTTGATGCATGACCATAGTGCATGCACCTTGACTCAAACCAGTATAAGTCTGGCTACCTTTACTCAGTGTCGCCAATTTATATATTTTTTTTTAAAGATGAATGGTGTTTTCAGCAAATGATTTTTTTTTTAATTTGGTTCTTTTTAATTTCAGAAATAAAAATTAATCATTTTTGTCTCTATTTATTTTGAATCGTAGAGTAAAAACTCCATTAATCTATTTTCCACATAGAAAAATTAAGATCACATATTAATTTCTCTATGCACAAGAAAACTCATGTTATCACATACATTCTTTAAGAACTTGTTTGTATAAAAACTTAATGAATCAGCACTCTTGTATTTAAAGACTGATTTAAATATTTAATCTAGAAAAATTCTATTAAATCTTAGTCAATTTTTGTTTTTAAGTTTATGAGGTGAAGTGGAGAGGCACGTTGTGGTGTGATGACATGCAAGTCAAAAGCGAAACCCAAAGAAAATATAGCAGAACGTGAAAATGCCAGATGTTTGATATAGATAGAAAAACAATGCTACCTGGTGAGCATGATTTTATAAAAGCATATTTTATTTACTTTTAACCAAATTACGGGGAGAATGACGTCAATTCAATGTGTCTGTGAAGTCATTTGAAGCATATCTAAAATTAAAATTTTATTTTCATGTCATTTAGATAAATTTCTTCAAGAAATATTTATAAAATAAAATAAGTAATTGAGTTTTTCTTTCATGAAGTAGAATCAACTCACACACTCCAGTTACCAAAGCAAATAAATGAGAACAGTTTAGTATAAACTAAGAGTTGTTGGTACTAAGAATGATTAAATTAGTCATAACTCAAAGGGCTTGTTTATTGAGGTCGAATGTAATTGGGCACAAAAAGAAACCAGGACCAGAGGAGGATCAAGCAGGATTCATAGTTGGAATATAGGTAGTAGAATCCTGCTATGAAATTCAATATAGGTTATCATTTTTTTTTTTTTTCATTTTTTGGTAGAGAAAAAGGGATCATGTGTATTTATAGGGAAAATTTTAATTTTACAAGCCTATGTAAATATTATAATACAGGTCTTTTTACCAAAGCAGACAAAGTTTTCAATTTTCAATTACTTACACTTTGTTTATAGTTTTATTGCGCTTTCCTCAGATTTTAAAAATGGTGGATAGTTCAATCTCTAGTAAGCAACACAATGAATGATCAATTATTCAGAGACGAGTTTGATTATGATATGGCCCCTGAACTTCTAAATCCTGATACTTACCTCGGTTAATTCACCTAATTGGTTGTTAATAAGGAAATTTGAGAGATTGAATTAAATATTTATTGGATTGGAGGTTATTAATTTATTGAAATTGATCATCAAATTTGTAAGATGAATCACATGGTAGAGAAAGAACTGGGATAACCAATTTTTAGAGGATAGTCAAATCTTATCCCATACTAAGCTGTTTTTACTTTATAATTGTTAAAGGGATGCAAGTGAGTGGCTTACGGTACCATGTAGTTACATGAAGATGTCTCCGATTTTTTTATTTTTTATTTTTTAAGTGGATATTTATAGATATTCGTGTATATTTTTTATATAAAGAAATAAGATTATTAAAAAATCATTCTTTAATAAATATATTTAAATATATAAGTTTAAACAAAATTAATGTATTTGAAAAAAAACTTTAGTATTATGAATTTAAATAAAAATAAAAATATACACAAATATAAATTCTAAGTTAATGTTTTGTTTACTAATAATTTTTATTTAGTTACTTAATCCTTCAAAATATATCAAAATAAAAATCACTAACATACATACATTTAAGATTGGATATAATGATAATTTTAGTGGTTTTATTAATAAATGAATGATTAAATTACTTTTATCTATTACTCATTGACTATATATTCTATTGAAAATATAATTTCTTAATTAATGAAATCAGAATTTTTTTTGTCAAAGAACACATAATGGACTAATTGTGTGTGTTTTTTTATAATATTTTTAATGTTGCAATATAATAATCCATTGTTAGGTTATATAATTTTTTCTCTTAATTCTTTTATATAATAAATAAATAAAATAAATGATTATGATAAATAATTAAATAAAATCATATATAATAAAAATATTTCCTGAACATTATCTCTATGTATTTTTCAACTAAAACAATTTTTATTTATACTCTATTTCTCTTTTTTTTTTGGCTATACCAAATTAAATATAGGTGGAATATATTAAATTTGATATAACATAAGTTTCATACAGTAAATGTAGGTTTAAATATTTTTTAGTTCTTGCAAATATATCAACTGTTACTTCTATCTAAATTTATTTTCTATGATCTGTGTAATTTTTAAATCTTCAGTTTTATTTCTATATTAAAAAGTGTTTATATGACTAAAGGAATTTCTACAAGATAATGTAACCTTACAAGATGTTTATTCACTAACGTCATATATTCACTAACGTCATATGAAGTGGCACACAATTTTTTTGTGGTTGATACTAAGAAAAAACACCAAAAACAATACTTTAGGAACTTACGAGGTAGTGTTTATTTTTTTATTTTTTATTTTTACTCTTCTTCTCCTTTTAGCTAGAAGTTAAATAGCTTTTCACAATTTTCATTTCTAAAAATATCTCATTTATATTATAAAAAAAAATAGCTCAAAAGGACTTCTCTTTTTAAGACAACAACATGCATGTTTTTGGCTAAAACTGCATTTCAAAAAAGAATTTTTAATTTAAAAAAGTGATAAAACAAACTATTATTTATAAAATAAATAGATCAACACCGCACTTCGTATGTTTAAAATTGATAATGATAATATTTTGAAGTGATAAGCTTTTATAAATATAGAAAATAACATCATTGGATAAAGTGCATATACATATCCAATATCCTCTAGAAAAGGAAGGGCATTATTTGTGTCATGTGTCATAGTTTAAAATTGATAATGATAATATTTTGAAGTGATAAGCTCTTATAAATATAGAAAATAACATCATTGCATAAAGTGCATATACATATCCAATATCCTCTAGAAAAGAAAGGGCATTATTTGTGTCATTTTTCATAGTAAACAATTCTAAACATTTTTGGTTAATCAACTTCAATAATCCACTCCTTCTTATCTTCAATAGTACCGTTTTGAATTCCTGAAATGATATTGTTCAACTCTTGACAAATAGTTTCAGAACCCGTTCTATATTCCATCCTGCATGTATACAAATTAATGTTTCAGCCAAATTTAGATGTGTGTCACCACCCTTCACATCATCTTCTAAACAATTGTTATAAAACATACTGTAGTAACAAAGTCATATTATCTAAAAGGAATTAAAATTTAAATTTATCTATAAATAAAATGAAATAATGGATCTTTTAGTAATAATTATTATTATGTTATTAATTTAAATAGAAATAAGATTTAAAATTATATTATTTTATAAAAGTATGGAAATTTAAAAAAAAATTATTAAAATTAAGATATATCATTTTTATAAATCCTGTATGCCAACATTTAAAATGTAAATTAAATTAGTTTAGTGAGGGTGCAAAGTTTTAGAACTTAATTTATTTAACAATAATGCATCCACAAATTAAAATAATTTTTTTTTACTTTAGTTAAAAATGATTTTAAATAAAAATTATTTACAAATTAAAAATTATTATTTTAAATATAAAAATGAAAGAGATTAGTAGTTGAATGTCATTTACTTTAACATGAATATTTATTTAAATTTTAGTGAAGTATAAATATTATTTTATTATAAATACAAAAGAGTTATGTGTTTATTTTGAAACTATAAGAAAATAGATATCATTTAATATTATTGGGAGAAATAAATGTTTAATATAAGGATAATTAGGAAAGAAAAAATATTATTCCTTGTTTATATAATATTATTATGAATATTTTGAATCAAAACTAACTTACTACCCTGCATTTACATTTTCTTAGTTACATATGTGGATGACTGGGTGTTACTGAGTTAGGCCATTATTTTACCTTCTATCCTGGTATGTGATACTCCCTACAGGAGCAACACCTACAGCAGTTCCTGTGCAGAAAACTTCATCAGCCTCCATCAATTCATCCACACCAACAACACGCTCTTCTACCTGAACCAAATTCCTCAATGTAAAAGCTTATTTCAAAGACAAAGTGACAAAAACAATACAAAACTTAACTTTGTGAAATCCACTAGCCAAAATATCAGGCCAAAAAAACTGTCTTGTGTTCAGTTTTGAGCTTTTTTTCACTCTCCAGCTAAATAATTTTTTTATCACTATTTGTGTTATCTTTGAAGCAACAAGATAGATCGATCAAACTCAGTATTTATATACATAGGAAATTTAGATAAGTTATAGGATCAGCACGCACTTGAAGGATAATAGACAATTAGACTGAGGAATCTTGGGAACTTTAAAGAGTATTAAGCAGGAAACTATTAAAGGATAAATGAATATTAGGACCTGTTATCACGTAAGAGTCACATATATGTAATTATATAATACCTGATAGCCAAGATCACCCGCAATTTCGATTGCACTTTTTCGGGTTATTCCGGAAAGAATAGTTCCATTGGTAGCAGGAGTAGCGATACATTTTCCCTGTGAAGTGTAAGCAACTAGTTAAATTAGTCTGTTATAAACGTATATGGCTGAAGATTTGTCCTTAAAGTAATTTTATTAAATCTTTTAAAATGTGCACAATTGATAGAAACAGTTACATTGAAGGGGAAGATGAGTAATTCGAAGAATACCTTGGCAATAAAAATGTTACAAGAAGAGACCTCCTCCAGATTTTTCTTGGTGGCTGAATCAAGGTATAACACATCTGAAAATCCTCTTTTCTTGGCTCTAGTTTGTGCCATCAAAACCTACACGTCAAGACCAAAAGCAAAATTGAGCACTCTGTTTTGCATAAGATCTGAACCCTATCTATTTCGTTGGTGATGTGTTAAAACGCATACCGGTGCATAATTGGAAATGGTTTTAACGTTTCCGGTGCCGCGGCGAGAAGCACGGTCAAAATTCTCCTCCACAAGCAAGTTGAGCGGAGCCGAACCCTCCTGTGGTGCAAATAAACCACAAGAAATGTTCAAGAGAAATAAATTGAAGTAATTGAAGTAATTGCAATGTGTAGCTTAGATGAAGAAAATGAAGTTTGACAGACCTTGAAATAGTTGCGAACAGGGGAAGCATATATGAGGAATGTGTATTCAGGTGCAGGAGCCAAACCCAAAACTGGACCCGTTCCTAAGAGCAGAGGCCTAAGGTACAAGGACCCTTTTCCCGGTGGAGGAATCTGCTTAGCTTTTACAATTATCAGTCCAATTACACATTGTCTGACATTCATTTTTAGAATTGAAACCGGAAGCAATTAATTAATTTTCGTACCCAACGTTTATTGGCCAAGACAGTTTGTTTCAAAGCATGAACAAAATGGTCGATGGAAGGGGACGCCATGCACATTCTTTCTGCACCAATCTTCATGCGAATGGCATTTTGTTCCGGACGGAAGAGTAACACACGCCCATTTTCTTTTCTGTATGCTTTTGTGCCTTCGAATAATCCCTGTTTTCGTATTTCAACAACAATTCCACCGTTCCAACAAAATTCAGAACTATTTCTTTTTTCAACTTCTTGCTGTATCATATCACTTTTCATTTATCAAATATAGGTTTTTCCTTCTTCTGTCCTTTTTCTTTTCAGGGGTTAATTAGCAGCATCAAAGGGACAGTGGTCTTCAAGAAAGAGTATGCTTCATATAAGTCATCTCATGAATCTTAATCATGAAACTACTAAATGAAACATAAATGCATGCGATAGGTTGGAATCATAAAAATATTCAATATATTTTATATTTAATAAATATAATGTTAGTAGAAGAAAGTATTGTAAGAAAATTTAAAATTGTTTATCACTCCATTCTGGCACTGGTTGATTATTCATTTTAATATTTGTTTAAATTGAAATGTTATTCATTGTATCGCACAGGTAGTTGATTAACTTAATTGTGTCTACATAACCGATAATACTGTCGTGCACATGTTTTCGGCCCAACTTGAGGTCCATGACCTAACTTACCTAAACCTTTGTTTTCGCGTATTTATTTAAAGAAATAATTGATTAAAGAAAGCTAAAGTTGGATAAGTGCAGAGTCTTTAAAGTTTAACAAACTATCTTATTTAAATAAATATAAATTATATTTTTAAGATAATATTCTTATATTAAATTGTATATCTATTTGCTTTTAAATACTAAGCATGTTGGCTCACAAATAAAACATAAAATTAATAAAAGTATGTTTAAATTTAATGAATAAATTATATTTAGCTCTAATAAATTTAACTTGTTTTTAGTTTTGTTTCATGTTTAGAGTAATAACTATTTTATATTTTACATTTCATATTTTTTTAATATATATATTTTTTTCATTGACTTATCAGCTCATAATTCTATTTAGATATATTAATTTTATCTCAAAAAATTTATTTTTTTAATATATATATTTTTTTCATTGACTTATCAGCTCATAATTCTATTTAGATATATTAATTTTATCTCAAAAACTTTAATATACAATAAATATATTTACATGTTAATAAGTGATACTACAGTTTAAAAGGCTATACCAAAAAATAAAACCGAATAACATATCAAACTTAGGCTTTAGATTTCTAATGCAAACAAAATCCATTTGAACAAAGTCTTACCCAGTACTATTTTCATTCCTACTTTTATGAATTTATTAATTTATTCATTCAATCGTGTTTGGTAATCTCAATTGCTTATAAACAAATTTTGCTACAATAAAATTACTTTTTTATGCGAATTTACTTTAGTAGTTGTTTCCAGGAATTTTTAAATTACTTGAAGCTTTTTCCTTTTATCAGTACTTTTTTTTTGAAAACCTTTGTTTTTTCAAACTGAATATGATGTTTATCTAATTTTATATCTACAAGGCAATTTGAAAACTAACTATACCACATACTTTTAAATCGATAGCTTAGTTTATAAAGTCCAACTCAGTTATAAAAGTGGGTTATAAACTTTTAGTGAGAATATCAAACACGGTCTTTCACTGGTACACGTCCATATCCTAGAACCAGATAAGGCAACACATAAATAAAGTTAAAGCAAAAGTTTCCTAAGAAGAGAATACCAAATAGAATTTGAAATCATACACACCTGGCCATAATTTAGGACTCCAGCTGATGGACTGAGTTCGATGTTGCCATAACGACTGAGTTGGCCTTCTCCAAAATTTTGGCCCTCACAACATTTAGTAATGTACATATAATCCGTAGGCCTCAATCCAAATCCAAGGTTGTCCCAATCCACATCAGCATACTCATCATCACTGTGTTTGTTTTGTTTTATTCGAAAAAGAATATAAAAACAAAGTGTTATACTCAATACACATCATTCTGGAAAAATATTCCAAATGGGTATTGTGTAATCATTACTTATATTGCTAATAGATGATATAGTTATTATACCTGTAAGTAGGGTTGGGGCTCTCAAGAGGGCAGGGCTGAGAAGCAAACCAATTGTAAGTTCCGATCTGTTACAACATAAATTTGTATTCAGATAACACTTTAAATAAATGTTTTGATCAACTTCACAATATAGTACCTATACTCTTCATTTGTCTTTAGGTTGTGGGAGTAGAAGTTTGGTGCCCAATTTTTTCATTTTTAATACATAGATTTGTTATATATAAGTTCTGTTAAATTCTTTACTTTTGAGATAGAATTTTGTTCAAGAATCCATTGTGAATGACATAATTCAGATGGGTACAGAATTAAATATGAACTAACCATATTTGATATATATAATGATAAGCTAATTTAGATTTTAATTAAATACAATTGACTAAACCAATTATAAAATTAATAGATTATTTAAATGATAAATTTTGGATGGGAATGAACTCAATGTGATAAACACTCCACTTTAGTGGAATATAAAAATGGAAAACGTGGCAGATACTTATAATTTGAGAACACTAAAATGAGAAACGAAAAACACTAGAAACGTCTTCCCTAAATATGAGGATAAGGAAGGTGGAAAATGTGCACATGACCATTGGTAACGGAGCCAACCAGAATTAACAACAATATCTGCAATTTCATTTGTTGATGATAATAAACTTTCATTTAATATTGTTCACTGGATCACGCATCCAGACGGAAATAGAAACTAGTAGTTGAACGTGTTTCTTTTTTCTTTTTTATGTTATCGTATAAAATTTATATAGAAACACAAACTAACCCAATACGAAAAATACTTATGTTTCCTGAAACAGAAAGAACTGACCGTCTCGTATAGGTTTTTTGGGACAAAATATTTAGAATAACGAATTCAAATCAAAATCAGATCTCAAAAACTATATATATATATATATATATATATATATATATATATATATATATATATATATATCAAAATTTAATTATTAATATTAAATTTTTCAATGAAAGTTATTAGGTGAGAAATATAAATTATAATTCTTTAATATACAATACTACTTTTAAATCAATTATTATAAAATAAAAACACATAGTGTATAAAGGATAAGTTGATAATTAGATTAATAAGGAACAATTCAAAAAGAGATGACAATTTTTTCTTTCTTTGAATACTATATGAATTTATCAATTTTAGTGGAAAATTAAGTATTATTTAAATAATACTTAATTTAATTGAATATGATAACAAAGATCAACATGCACATATCCATGTTAACGTCATCAATATTTTTTTTTTATTTTAAATTATTAAAAGATTATTAGTTTATTAATTAAGTAACCATTTATATTTATTATTGTATTTGATCTTTATTTTATTAATTATTTGTCTTTCTTTCATTACATAACTTTTTTGTGTTATCTCAATTGTTTGAATTTATAAATTGAGATCTCAAAATTCTTTTTCTCTTATCACAACTTTAATCACACATTTTTTCATATTTTGTTTAAGATTATATATATATATATATATATATATATATATATATATATATATATATATATATTTTATTTAAGAAAAAAACTTCTATTTTATTAAATTGAATAATTTACAGTTCACACATTTGATTATTTTTACTTCTTTTTAATATATTTTTATATGAGAAAATTATTTAACTAATATGTATAATTATAAAAGAACAAGTATAAACATGACTACTGATGAGAAAAAAAATCCATATCTGTTAATATGAGAATGAGAATGAAATAAAGTTTTACTTTAGAAATAAAAATAGTGAAACTCACACCAGTTCTTTTATGTTATCCCTACTTGTTATTCCACTTGAAGAAAAAATAGTTTCATCTTTTTGTCGTTCACCTAATTAACTCTTCAAACCACACAATGTTAAAAAGAGAGCAGAACGTTATACTTTAATTCATTTAATTGAATCTTCGTAATATTTAAAAAGTCTCTTATGGAAATTATCTATTTAGCGTAAACAAAAATAATATAATTATTATGATATCTGACTTAGTTTTCTATATTACATATTTTTTTTTATAAAACCGTTATATTTTTTTATGGTTAAATGGTTCTTATAGTTGGTCCTACCTATAAAGTTGGTTTTGAAGATAATATTTGTCCTTTATTTGCTATTATACATAACCTGTTAAATATAATTAATTAATGTATTTATTAATCTTACCTTTCATATTAAATGGAGTTTTTATCTGATAAGGTTCAAATATATGATATGGACAAAATTCAAACCTAGAGTTCAAAACGAAAATCATTTGTAGTTGTTGTTGAAGGTTCAAATATATGATACAGTAGTCATTTGTCTTCATCAGCATCCTCCAGAATTTGTACAGTTGTGCCCACGGCCCATATTGGTTCCATTAAATAATACTTTTTGTATTATAAGAAAATTCATAACCGGTAAATAAATGTATGTATAATATTATTGGATCTTCTTTACCACCAAACAATTAGGTATAAACTTAGAATCATATATGTAACTACTACAGTGGATTTGAGTTTGATGAAAAAAAAAAGTTGCATTATTTTAAGTTATTATTAATTTAGGTGGTAATTCTTATCATGACACATATATTTTATGTTATCTAGAAAAAAGAAAAGCCAAATGAAAAAAAATACTTACATTTAAATAATTAAAAGCATTTGATAATATTTACATATTTATCGATCAATAGTATTGTCTTTAAATCATTTACTATTAGCGTGGTCTTAAAACAGTTATCCCCGACATCATAATTAATGAGCTTTGAAATCTTATTGCTGAACATTCTTTCACACATTTTGATTTTCCTAAATTACATAAATTAATAGAATAAGTATTTTAAGTAGTATGTATTAAATATTTTCTTTTCATGATAATTATCTATAAACTGCATACATAAAAGTTTAACAAATTTTAATGTTGTTCTATGTTAAATTTGTTCTCTTCACAGTAATAATCTTTAAAAGATTATATTGGAAACAGTGTACGATGAACCGAATGAATGCGTAATAAAAGGAAATTATAATGCAAAAGAAAAGGTAGGGAAGTAAGAAAGACCTTGGAGAATGCAGAAGCAGACGCAGGAACAGTCTGAGTAAGCAATCTCCTGAAACTGGGAAAGGTTCGAATCATTGTGTTCCGTCCAATGGTGAGGAAATTAGGAGACTAAAATTAGCACTGGTGTGTCTCTGAAACACTGTGAATCCGAAACGCCAAATAATTGAGAACGAAAAAGGAGGATGTTATAAGAAGATTGGAGAGAGAGAGAGAGAGGGGGGGGTGAGAGGTGAACACGTATAGCCAGCTCTGCAATCTGAACATCCATTATTTATACATGCTGGAGTTGTTTTTGTTTTTTTTTTTAACACTGCATGTGACAGACATTTTAAATTTTATATTTGAGATTGGGATCCTCACCTACTTCTCCTAATAGGAGCAGCCAATTTTCAATTTTTAACTGTAATTTATACTCCCTTATTTTCTTATATATTAATACAAAATGTTAAAATAATTGAAGATAAGGATATACATCTATTGAAAAGTTTACTGTCTAATCCTCTTATGTAAAAGGTAAAAGGATGACCCCTAGAAGGCCAGCACTGATAGAGGTGGCTGTACATATCCAAAATCCATGACCCATTACCCATACATTACCCATATCCACGTGCATCCACATCCTCCTTCGTCCATTAGTGGAAATTAATTATTCATAAAATATCTGGTAAAGTGGAAAAACACATCAAGCCAAATCCAATACTTCAATTTTATGTTTGATTTGAAAATAAATGCTCAAGCAAGTTTCATTTATGTAATGAGTTTATATAAAAGTCCAATTTTGATTTAATTAAAGAAAATAATAAAACTTTTATTTGACTCGTCGGCCTCATTATTATTTAATTAATTTTTTAAAAAAATTAGAATACACTATAAGAAATTTGAGATTTACATGCATAATTTATGTATAATTAAGATTTATAGATAAAGTTTGAGTTATATCTAAATTTTATCTACAACTGTTATCTGTGTAAATGATAGTTACGGGTTTATGTAAAACATATTCGTAGTTAAGTTTAGCGTCTTTGGGTGAAACTTTTTTCAAAGGATAAAATCCTTAGACAATGCTGATAATATGTGTATGTAAAAATAAAAATTCAATACTTATAGATTTTACGTATGGATTAGAATAAATTAATAATTATTCAAAAATTAAATTTGGATTATTTTTGGTGGCTTCGTATCCAAAAGTTTTAAGATATTTTCTCCCCCTTTATTTGCCACCTATGCCTAAGATTGTTTGCCACATTTTCGTATCCAAATGCAAGTTCACTTTTTCAATTGCGATTTGGTGTTAAAACTTAGAATTTGATAACTATGAAGAAGATTAAAGCGAAGAAGTTTGATTCACAACCCTGCGATCAAACCTCAGTGAGAAAAGTGTGTTAGACTGATTCAACGATTTTGTTTGCTTTGTCTTTAAAGTGATTTTTTTCTTTCTTTTGGGGATTCAAAGTTCCTTAGAAGTGATCATTTTCTTGGAAAATGATTTTGTTGTCTATGTAGAGGTACACCAGTTTTTACTATTTGTTTATTTCTTTCGTGATTGCATTAATCTGTTTACGCTCATAAGTCTTAATCCAGTATTGATTGTTCTTTATATTGTTGTAAAACCCTAGATTTACATATTAATTTGAACAAACGTGTCCTCCATTTCTGATTCTAGCGAAAGTGTCGAACTTGCATTGGGTAATGTTGCTTTCAATTTTTGTGTAGACTTAGTTTTATATGAGTGATAAGATTTTAGGTATGCTGGCATAGGTATTCGATGAGTACGGGTATTAGTATGGATACTAGAATTATATGGGAACATCATAACTTTCCTGTAAAATAATTAAAGTATAGAAAAAACAATGGTAGCAAGAAAACAGTTGTCTTTGCCTCAACTGTCTAAGTAATTGTGACCTAAATTGCTCCAACCCTTCAGTAAAAACATGTCCTAGGTCCTTTGGGTCAAATTTAGTTGGAAAAACTGTAGAAAAAGGAGTTGTTTATGGCAACATTTTCCATTAACAAAGTGGTTGAGCTTGCAAATAGGTGATTCAGTGAATAACTAGCTAATTGCTTAAGTGATTAGTTATTTGCAATTACCTAGCCTTAGGTTTTACTGGTTGGGTGAGGTTGAAAAAGGAGTATCAATCTTAGGATATTAGTCGTGTATAACATACAAATTTAATTATATATATCATAGGAGGTTATGATGGTTGCTTCATGCCAAAAAGAGGAAAGGGAAAAAAAGATTATGTGATAAAATTGTTATCTCAAATAAACAACTTAAATCTATTATTTATTCAAGCCACTACATCTATTTTATCATCATCTAATAAATCTAACATGTAACATCTCAAAATTTGTAGCATAATATTAAAATATAAAATTACTTAACAACTTGAAGATATGAATTATTTAATACACCAATCATACCGTTTGATAAGATTATTAAGAAAAACTCTTGATACAAAATCTTTCAGAGAAGATTAAAAGATTTAAGAATAAATCTCATATTAAAGAAAATACAATTTGTATTAGATAAAAGATCATAAACTTACATTGAGTATATTGAGATTGAGTATACCCGGCTAGATAATATAAGAATTATTAGTCTATAGAAAAAATAGATAGTTAACTTCTACAATCCAATATATGATTTTAGACTATGAAATTAAAGTTCAAATAATATTGTAGTTTCATATTAAAAGAATGATTATTAATAACTTAGGTAAATGATCCAATATCTACTAATAAATAATTATATTACCACAATATTGAGATCAAATATTAAAATATAAGATTTAATAGTATTAGATGTATAAAAAGAAGAAATTATAGTATAAGTATTTGAATAACTTTTGTATTTATCTATTAATACTTAGGTAAAGAACTATTAATATTTATATTTACTCTAAGAAATATAAGATAAAGCAAACTGGAGGTGAGTAAATTTTTTCTATTACCAACGTTATTAGAATCTTCAATGATTTTATCTATTTAATTATATATTTTTAAACTATTATTTTTTAAATTATTTTATTAAATTCCTTTTGAGTTTTCTTTAACTTTTTTTTAGTTGATTTTCATCTTTTTTTTTCTCAATTAAAGAGTTTTATTAAAGAGTGTTAGTGAAACGGTGATAAAATAAAGATAAGTTTTGACAAATCAAAATTTTAATGAAAGTAAGTTTTTATCTTTCTTCATTTGCAATTTCATTTTCTTGTTTTAAAGGATTGAAGTGGCCATTTTTTTTGTATGATTAATACTTAGACTAAATGCACATTTGGATTGGTTGTATTCTGTATTCTAATAATATTATAAGATGTAGAAGTTGAAATAATTAATGTTTTATTTTATTTGTGTTGAAAATTGATAGATTGATTTGATTTTGAATTTTTTGGTTAAGTATAAATTGAATTAATTGTTGAGAAATACTTTGAATGAGGATTTAACAAAGTTAATCATGGTAGAAATTGGATAAGAGATGAAGTAATTGAATTATGATGGATATTGATGTGTTTGTAAGGAGTTACAACTTACCTCCAGTTAAGATTATATTCAATTTATGAAATGTTATGTATTAATTTACTACATCCTAATTTACATGTTTGAAGTAGTTGAATTTTGATGTTATAAACAATTTATAGTAGTTGATTTAGTTAAATTAATCTGAGATTAAATAAATATAAAAAATAATTGCATCTAACAGTTGTTTGTGTTATGGTTGAATTATGTGGCTTTTGAGTTTGAGATAGCATATGTTCAACTAAATTAGGATTGTAAAAATTTTGAAGTATCTATGTAATGTTAAATGTTTTAAATTTGTTTATGATTATAATACTTTTTATGATGTTTTTGTGAAGTGAAACCTTCATTCTCTAGATAAAGATGAGAGCAGGACAATTTTTTTTTTCTTTAGGTTATACAAGTTATATTAACTTAGTTAATATAACTTAGTTAATCCCGTTTTCTAAATTGATGGTAACTTTTTAGTTTTGTCTTAAATAATATTAAATTTAAATCTTTTATCTTTTTATAAAACTGACCACATGATATCAATGTACTTTGAAAAAGAAATATTAATTTTTTAATGTTTATTAATTTATAAAACGTACATGGTACATATCATATCAATTTACACTATCACGTGTTAGATGTACCTAGACTGAAACCCTTTTATGAATTTATGGAATATTGCATCAAGTTCGTATATGTTAGTAGTTGCATTTCACCTCAATTAAAAAAACGTGTCTATCAATCTAAAATGCTTTAAATGAGCGGGTCACAAAAAAACTGTCATTTAAACAAATAAAATCAAAGGAATACAGGTGCTCAAAAAAAGTGGAGGAGATTGAATACTATATTAATCTCTCCGAAAGGTTTTGTAATATAATATTTATATTTTTTATTTTAAAAATAAATATTCACTTTACACTCATTTTCATTATTATTATATACAATAACAAACTAATAAATTTAATCATATATTTCATAAATATTTTTGTTTTTATACTAAAATAATATGTTGTCAAAAATATAACTCCTTAATTATATAATACAATTTATGATTGAGTGGTAATATATTTTACATTCTTATATAATAATTAAATTATTTATTTTTATAATTAATTTTTAATTTATTATTTTACAATTTAAATTTAAAATTTAAAATTTTCATTTAAGTTTGTGTTAATATATTGTTTTCATATAAAATAAAGAAAAAGTACTAATTTATTCACATAGATGAATACTATTTATTGAAATATAAGAAGTATTAATTTAAAAGAGAAAAGAGAAGTCATAATAATTTTATTAATTATTTAATTTAAATGATGAAATATATATGAGTATCATTTAATAAGCTTTTCTTCATTCAAAACCTAACTGACAGCAGTAATGGCAGGTGTAGGTGGGTTATTACTCTGGTGGGCCTAACTAACCCATCTTCCAGTCCGTGCAATAATTGGGATTATAATTGTTTTAAAATAGAAAATTTTAAATTTTAAATATTTATTTTTATTTTTACAAGTGATCCATTATATATCTATATATATAAATTATTTTTATTTTAATATATAACTGTACTTCAAATAAGTTGCTCTGTGTGGAAGTTATGATGGGCTGTGACTATGTAGTGTGTAATGAACACAAATTATTGAGTTCAGAGGATTGGGACTGAGTTTTGCAGTATGATTATGACTTCTTTTTTTTCATGAACTGAGATGCATTTGAGTTTGGGCATTTTGGGAGAGTTGAGCCTGCTATAATGGGATGTCAAACTTCGATACCGCATTCTGCACCCCCATAGCATAGTTTAAAAGCGTACCCTCCTAGAAGAATTTCAATTTTACCCTCCTCCAGATACAGTATCAAACGTATTCAATTTCACCGTGAAGAGTGTTTGTGTAGTGGCTGGTGGTGCTTTGTGTTTTGTGTTGCGTTGTCTTTCACATTCTAACTTTGGTCAGTGTTTCAATTTCGTTTTTTGCAATTTAATTTCTAAAATATGCAAGCCAATGACTTATTATATTGTACAATCTTTTATTCGGAAATACATAATTCAAGATTCAAAATATACATTATGAAATGTACAATTTAGAATACATATTTTGTATTTTAGATTCTACATGTAATACAAAATTTTATTTTAAAATGTATATTTTGAAATTGAAAATTACCTTTTGGATAATAGAGGTTATCGTTACGTGCTTATACTTTATCTTATTATACATGTGAATTAAATGTTATATGAATTAGATTTAGTTTTCTAATATACTATCCTCTAACACATGTTTGAGTTGTCTAATAAACATAAATTTGATTTGATGTTATTTTAAATCATTTTAAATAGGATGATATTGTAAGTAAAATATCAATTAAAAATAAGTTAAGTAAAATTACATAAATGGATAAGATTAAAATAAAGAGATCCAAACATAGTCAAGTAAATAAGTTTGCTAGATTTATAAAGGGTGAACCCTCGTACTTTGAATATGTTGATGTCATTCATCGATGTGAACTCGTCTATTGAAATTCAAGAAATGACCAATCTAAAGTAGGAACTTTAATTTATTGAAAAGTAGTTTTAGGTAAAATATGTGGTAGGATAAGCAGCACCACACTTCCATGGAAGAATATAAGCCGCAAAGACGCCACAACGATGAAAAACCTTTGATAAGTCTAAGAGTTGGTTCAGCCAAAAACCCAAGAGATTCACTCTCACCAATTTACAAAATGTATCATCTGTCATTATCAATTCCAAAAAATTGTTTAAATACCATGTAGGTTATGAGTTTGTCTCATTTGAAAGTAAATAAATAAAAATAAAATAAAATAAATAAAAATTCTTATTAGTCATTCTCTTAGTTCTCTATGCTTATGTGATATGTAATAACATAGTCTCCTCCATATGATTGTCCTTCAATAGTTGGGCCTTCGACAGATAGGTCATCTTGTATTACAAAACTTCTTACACCTTGTAGTTGGTTATGAATGGGTAGACCAACTAAAAAAGTCATTCTTGATATATTAGATGTCAATGGTAAGTTATGACACATGTTACACACTTTTTTCCAACTTTTACACTATGATGATAATTCTCTAACAAACATGTCTTGGCAGATTAGTGTTAACAAATGAATGACTAATATGGGATACATGATTGTCATTAGATACGATATTGTTTTAGTATGATTATCATGGAAAAAAATATGAGGATATTCCTGTTACTAAGTAAGCTTCCTACAAATGTCAACCTTCAAGTCATATGTATTGGACTTGTGTACGGTTTATATTTTGTGTATGGTCATGTTTTACATTCATATTTTCAATAACATACAAATTACATTATACATTCAAAACTGGTACAGATCAAATTACACAGATCAAATTACACATAATAGTTGTGTCATACTTGTTTCAGATATATTGTAGTCTATGTACTCTTATACTCTTATCTAAAGAATAAGTTATGGTAGATATTCATTTTGTGTTAGTTAAATCTAAATGTTTACTCAAATGTTAACAATTACAAATACATAAGTTGGTTCCACAAACAATTAATTAAGATTATTCTTATATATTATTTTTTGTGTGTTGTATTTAGTTATTATTAAACTTATTTTACCAAATATAAATACATTCCAAATTAGAGGTTTGGAAATACATTTTCAAATTCAAAAATATATTATAAGTTGTACATTTTAAAATACATTAAAACATTACAAATTAAAGAATTTGTAATAATTTGATGTATAATACCATGTTTAATTTACTTTTGAATTTGAAAATACATTATAAAATATACAATCCAGAATGTATTTTATAAATATGAAACATGAATATTTTTATCTTTTTACCACCTTTATTGTACATTTAATTACGAGAGTGCAAAATGTAACCATAGTAAAACTTTTGACTTATGAACCCAATTTTAAAATGGTACACCCAACTCAATCAGACCTAACAAACCTATCTAATTTAAATATATTAGTAATCACTCATAGAAATTATACACGACAATATACACAAAATAAACTATCCTGTCATTGTAGAGCTTAAACAAAAAGATAAAAATACTCCTATATTTATCAATTAAGTACATATTTAGATTGGACTATCATCGAGACAAATAAAAAAGATATTTTTGTAACTATAAAATATGTCGTAAAAAAATCTTCAAAACCTTTTAAACGATGTTTTTTTCTTAAATTACAAAAGTAATAAAATGAAACGACCAAATAAGTTACTCTATATTTTAGCTGTAGATAGTGATCTTCTGTAAACATTGATTAGTATAGATTTTTCGGTATTTATAAGTTCAATTTGACTCTCTAAAAACTAAATTAAAAACTAAATTATAATATATGAATAGTGAATAATCTATTTATATAAACAAAGTTTAGGGGATTTACTTTTGTAATTAACAAAAAGGTTTATTTTTAAAAAAAATTTACACAATTATACTAATCAAGACTTTTAACTTAGAAAAAAAATGATAAAATAATTCAATATCACATATAAAAGCTAATTAACTAAAATACTTCAATTACACCTATTTAAACATTTTTATTATAAAAATATTTGTTATTTATCTAAGTGTGAATCTTAGTCTCACATTAGATAGGAATGAAAAAGTTAAACAATATATAAAAAAGAATATTCACAAACTCGAGAGAAAAACACTCAGTAAACAAACAAAAATGAGAACAAAAGTCTAAAATTCAAGAGAATGACGACGCCACTTGAACCCAAAAATCTTAAAGCATTAGGTTTGTAGGTCATATATGTTATTCAACTTTCTCATTTCTAATTAATATAGGACTTAAACTCACACTTGCATACATAAGGATATTTAACTAATATAAAATTTTTATCTTGTACCAATTTAATTCTTAATATCTCATATTTAAACTTAATAAATAAATAAAATAATTAAAATGACCAATATCTCATATTTAAACTTAATAAATAAAATAATTGAAATGACCAGTCAATTTTTTTGAAAAAAAATAAAATTCAAGTCGATTAATTAATTCATCACGTTTGTATTATTAGCATCCGACTTGAGAGTTTAGTTGATATACTAAATTTATCAAAATACGCCCATAAATACATCTGTTCCAATATACCCAATTCAAATCATAGTAATTGATATTCTTACTCATTCTCATTATAAGTTAAGACAAATCCAGTGGTGTTTGCTTTTCTTAAACACTACAGTTTGCTTTTGGTAAACATAGTACTGACCAAAAATCTACACTCTAACCTAATATTTAAGCTTACGAGTTTCTTTAATTTATTTCATAAATTTAATTTCCTTGGAACAATTTAAAAAATTATATTGAAAAATTAATTCAATTAATTTTGATTTTAAGTCTCTCTACTTTAAATTATATATTATTTGGGTATTCTAGTTTTCTAGACGATTAAAATGAATTTGGATTTCTCATTAATTTTCATTTAGTTAAAACTTTCAACTTTCATTTTCGTGATTAAATTGTTTAAATTGCATTAAATTTCCTTATTTACTTAAAAAAAACTATACAAAAAAAATCGAATTTCACAAAAAAAAATCAAATTTTCAAACTAATTTTATATCCTGTAAAATCTTCCAAAATTTGTCAAATTTATATAAAGTCCCTCAGCGTTAAACTTTCCATTTCAAATTAAGCAAAAACCATCAGATCAATGAATGGGATAAAAAGATAATTTACTAGTTTTTAGATAAAATAAATTTGATAGAGAAGATAATTTTAATTTAAAAAATAAAAACTTATTTTCATAACATGATGTAAACATTTAATTCCATTTTCATGAATACTATTAACAGACAGGGGAAAGCCACTCATGTGTTTCATATATTCTGCATAATTTACTGCAGGTTTACATCAGAAGAACCAAGATCGAGAACTGTGCCTACTATCACATGCCAATGATTAATGAACTGAAACACTACCAATCTTTTCGACATAAATTTTATTTTCTTTATTTCACGTTCCAATATTTATGCCACGTTATTTGTATCCTTTTTTACTCAATAAATAGTGGGGTAATGGATCCAAAGAGAAAGAACCAGATGCTACGTGATTAACGACAATAGTGCGCAAAGAGTATCGAAATGATTACGTAGATTGCAATCAAAACCAAAACTGTGTGGATAGTGCAGACAAAAGTGGTGGCTTTGTTGACATGGACGATTGGTAAGGAAGAAAAGTAAAAAAAAAAAATGTGGAAAAGGCAAACTATAAGCACAAACCCCATTTCTAAGTGGTTGATGGGCCTTAAAGCCCGGACCATATCTCAAACCTTATCTCCAACATCCCATCTTCCTTGCAAAAATCAAACTTATAAGACATTCTTCAAGTTTGTTGGCATAGTTACTAACCACATTTTAGCTACTAATATTTGTTGTCTTTTTCACATGTTTATCCAAATATATGTTCCAGTGATTTAAAAAGGAGTTTGTTTGTAGAGTTTCGGTCTTAGTTCTTAATCTTTTGACCTTAAGTATATAAAATAGGATATGCTTTGATGTAACATCTGAGGTATATTGTCACATTTACAAAATTTTCATTAATTTCTAGTAAAGAAATGTATTTAAAATTTGTGACATAAAAAATAATAATATTTCATTACTTTCTGCCACGTCAATGCCAACTTCTACGCACCATAACCATCATCAATTCATCATCATAATCCTACTTTAGAATCAAATACCCAATCATGCCAAATTATTGGTTGGTCCACCTACTCTATCCTTCGCATCATGTCAACGTGGCACTGCTAATTCATTTGCATCTGTGAAACCAAAAACTAAACAAAAAGGAATCAATGTGTACATGCCATTGCCACTTACTTTGTTCACCAACTTGCTAGCAAACTGCTAAGGAACAAGATGATGAGAAAAATCAACATTTACTAGAGAACCAGCATCAGTGCCATGTATAGGACATCTATCCTTCCTTTTGAAGCTATCCATGTTTCATTGTTTTCTCTCTCTAGTTCCATCTTTTTGGTTTCTTTTTGTCTAATCCCAATTTATTTCCAATTATAATTTGGCTTAATTGATGTTTTTAGTTTTGTTACACTGTAACAGAGTTCCAAATTTCAAAACAAACAATACTTTATATATAATAATTAAGCCTAATAATATTATCTCTAACACTTAAAATCTTCAAAAACAAAAACAATTTAATTGATATTTCTCATTCTCCATACTTTTAAGTCAATATGTATCTAATCTGACAAGAGGTTTGTTGGTTCAGAGACTATTTATACATACTTAGGTAGTTACTGTTCTTTTTGTCTTAAAAGTCTACCAAACCTATTTTATAAAATTTTAGTTAATACAGAACGATTAAAGGTAAAGAAAGATCAAATAATTAAGGATGACTCGTCATTTCAATTTCTCAATCATGATCCATTGAACTAATTGATTCGTCGGTGATTCATATCAATCATCACCTTGCAATTATACTTTCTTAACCCTATTATCTTATTTCAACTCAATATATACATTACTTGTTAAATCATCATTTGACCTTTCTGTATATATTCGTATACTGGCCATAAACCGTTTCTTCACATTTACGAATTATAATTTATGTTTTATGTTCACCAGCAGTGCAGGATAGGATCATAAACAGGAAGAGGTTTGATGGCTAGTCTTGCTGATTTTTTACTTCAAATTCTCATTCACTCCACCATTACGAAACACAATACTTTTAACACCCCTCCACGCCTCTTTTTCTATCATTTAATATAGTTTTTTTCAGTTTGTGGCATTGAGATTTACCAAATAACTAATTATTAGATGTGAATTTCTGATGATTTCAAAATTTCATCTAATGGCTGTCTTTTTCTAACCCTATAGAACTGAAAACAAATCACTGATCCAAAGTTGACTTTAATCTCACTCACAAGCAACTTAGCCTTCGTAGGAAATGCATATAAATAAGCGAATTTGGTAAGAAGTACATAAATTAAAAAAACTCGGTATTTGTTTTTCATGATACACAAAATTAGTTAAGTAAGGGTTAAAATAGTATACCCCCCTAAATAATGAAATCATGATGATGGTTCCAACTATTGGATTCAAAGTGAGAAAAAAAAAAAAAAGGATTAATTAAAATGCAATATGAAAGCTTGAGAAACATGTTTGATAGTGGATGCTGCTTTCGTTTTTCACTTGTAATTACTTGCTTCCTTGATGGGTGCGTAGCTACCTTTCAGCTCTAACCACAACTCCTTGTCTTTTTTTCTTCATGGGCAATCCTATTTTCTCCATTATTTTCATAAATGAATGCTATGTGATTAACTATTAAAAACCACAGATAAAATTAATTAAGAATTCTTAAAACAATGTATTACAATTACCCTTCATTTTACTCGCCCTAATTAAATAGATAAAATGCTCTACACTTACCCTATATCATGAATATCTATAGCTTATATTATAAGTATTCATAAATATTTGTAAAATGTTTTAAAAAATAAAATAAAATATCAAATTTAAAATATGTATTTATATTAAAAATAAATTTGTTAATGTCTTCTGATTTTGAAACATAAATGTGGAAACAAAATTTAGTTTACAAGACAACTAACTTTTAAATTAAAGGGTGGATATATGAATCGATCTTACCTTTCAAAATCCAGCTAATAAAACTCGCATTTTAAACTAATCGAATAAATTTGACCCTCAAAATAATTGATTAAACTGTATTTAGTTTGTAAAGTTCACAGATAAATGAATTAGCTTACGAACCTGTCAATTTTTTTTTTAAAATAACATTTTTTCCAAAAAAATAACATTTAAAAAAATTATACAAATTTTCTTTTAAATTTTAAACAGAAATTTATTAAAAGTAAAATCTAGAAACATCAAAATTGTTTAATATTGAAAATTTCACAATATTTAATTTGTGTCTCAATCTCCAGTAATATTAATAGTGATATTTAAATTATTTAAATATTAACAATATCACAATTTTGTTGTTTGTATCTATAGTTTGACATTTCCAGTAACGTTTGAATCACTGTTGGATAGAATTCATCCTTTTTGTTTTAGATTAAAAATAAAAAATTATATTATATTATATTAAACATATATTGCTTCAGTGTCAAACATATCCTCTTTTTATTCTCCAGTCGGAACTCAAACAATTTTATTCATAAGAAAATAAGTTACGTATAAATAGCAACATCTCATGTTATGATATTAAAGAGTTCAAAAGTCGTTTTAATCATCTCAAATGCGACATTAAAATGTTTTCACATAAAATTATTCATTCTCCAAAGATTAGTTAAAAGGTATTAAACGCAGAAAATATTTTGTTTCTTTTTTACTTGACAGAAAAAGTTAGTAAAAAAGATTTACAAAGTTTAAACTTTTACTTAATATCATTAACAATTAACAAGTTAATATATATTAATTGATGATAATATTTAAAACAAAATTAATGAGTGAAATAATTATATTTGTAAATATGTGCTTGAGTCAAGGGTGGATATACATTATGGATTGTGGGATACTTGTCTCTACAAAATTGTCTAATTTATTTGTTAACGTATGAAAAAGGATATTTATTTCCATTTTTTTTTTAATTTCTATAACTGTGGTTAAAGCTTAAATATAATATAATATTAAATTCATGTATTTTGAAAAATTTTATGATGTTTTATTTTTGTGAAACATTATAATTTTTTTTATTTTCACTGAGAAATATTTTTGGATGACTTCATTTAATATTTAATAAATATGTTAAGTTAAAAATTTAGTAAAAATAATTAGAAATAAGAAATTAATTCAATAGAGATGTTGTGAGCCTCTAACCTAACCTGTTGTTTGGATGAAATATTGAGTGTAAAGCTGTGATAACAAAAATAGTGGTTAACGGGATTACACTTCATAGATTGTAACTTTCTTAACGTTTTTCCCAGTGAATTCTCTACCAATTTTCTATAATATAATCTTATTAATCTTGATGAACATTTAATATATAAAAATAAATTATACTTTTTAGCTAAATTAAGTCTTACACGGAGTAAAAATATAGATATCAAGTTTTGTTAATAAGATATTTTCGAGCTTATAAAATTAAAACTTGATTATTTTAATTTTCCTTCAAAAAGTTCATTAATTGAACTCTTAACTCTGTGAAAATGTTTATTTTAAATATTATATAAATAGTATTTCATAAAAAAAATATTGGAGTTCGACTTTTATTAAATTGAAAATTAAATAGCAGTTACCCCAGAAACTTATGTTATAGAGATTGGAATATCCGGAATTTTTACATTCGCATTTGTGTTATGGAGAAGGTTATATGATTCTATATCTTATGCATTAAGCAATTTAATAGAAAAGTTTGAAGTGAATCAAAAAAACACTTTTGGTGGTGACCTAATTGGAGCACGCGTCCCACTGGTCAACCCACTATCCTTAAAGACAACATTTTTCGGTCCCACACATTAATACATTTAGTTTAATGTATAACGTTTTTAAAAAATACACATAAATATTTACTATATAAAGTTAGGTAGTTATAGATATTTAATTTAGGTATAAATATGTTTCTAGTTCTTGTAAAATGAATAGGTTTGAGTATTCGTTTTTATAAAAAGTTATCTTTTATTATTTAAATTTTGAAAACATATATAATTTTTAATCCTTATACAAAGTGTTGAATTTCGATTTTAACTCCTATAATTTTTTAAAATTTAAAATGATTACTGTTATTTTTAACATACATTTTAAAATAAATAAATAATACTTATTTTAAGAATCAATATTCTTATTTATAAATACATTAAATGATATATATATATATATATATATATATATATATATATTAGTAATCATATAAATAAATTTTTTGAATGAAGTAATTAACTATTATTCACATAATTAATAACCTTATCCTCTCCTTTTAAATGGGATTTAAAAAAAATAAAAAAAATAAATTAGCAGATGTTTCACTATAAGCGATTAATATTATAATATATTTAATATGTATTAATCAAGGACGTAAATTTTAAAAAAATTCAAAGAAAATTATGAAAGGTGATTATTAAAATGAAGACGATGGTTTCTATTAAAATAGCTAGTGTGTCCAAATTTAAAAGTAAACTTCAAATTCGTATTGACTATGGGTACAATAATATCATAATTAAAATTATCATAAAAAGAATAAAAATAAAAATGAAAATGAAATTAAAAATAAGAAATAGTATGTGCAAGGAATAAAAACTAAAAACAAGCTAAAAATATTCTCTTTTAAAAGGAGTATGAGATTTACATACCACGTAGATATGAAAGTTCAGTTCCCAATAAGAATTTGTTCAAATTTAATTCCTCTTTTTTGTTTCAATTTCTCCATCACTTTTACTCCATGTTCTCAAATTCTCTCAATATTATTCTTTTTTTGGACAATATTCCACTTATCTTAAAAGAAAAAAAAAGACTATATTCCATTCAATTCACTAACAAAAGTACCACACATAACAGAAATTAGAAAAAAAAAAAAAAAGCTTTAGAATTTAACCTTCTAAATATTTTAACTAAACTTTAATCTTAAATTTATCTTAAGTAAAATGAGGATTTAGTGTTTCGTGCAAAAGAAAACAACTTGATATAATGATTTAAAATAAAATAAAAAAATCGTCATGACACGAAAATCATGTATGCTAATCATTATTCCCTTAACATAAATATAATTAAACTGCAATAGGGTTGAAATATTACGTGGATGATGCAGTTTTTCTATTGTGGCGACTACTTTCCACGTATACTACATACCACATACAATGATACAGCCGCATAACTTTTTATATTAAAATATTTGTTACTGATACATCACTTGGATTGACTTAAAAGGCAAATCAATTGCTCAACAAAATAATAAAAAAAATCTTTAGTCAGATTTTCAAAAAAATTGATTCTTTTGGTTCAAATTTATAATTTATTTATTTTTACTTTTTAGAATAATTTTGTAAACACAAACTATATTATTTAATATTTAAAAAATAACAATTGAATAATATAATATAATTAATTAATTAATTATATATAATATTAATATTATTTAATAATTTTAATAAACTTGTTATTCAAATCGTAAAAGATTAAGGTCGAGTTTAGTAATTTTTAACTTAATTAAAAAAACTCAATTTAATATAATTAAATGACTCCTTTTAACGACACACTGTATTTTAATAATTAATGCATAAATTTATTTAAATGATAAAAAAGTTAAACAGATTATATTATATAACTTTTTATTTGTAGTGAATTTTTAAATTAAATTATTAATTCCATATTTATAATCAAAAATAAAAAATAGTTTCTTTTATTGCAAAGAATAGTATGTTACAGAAGATACAAAATTCAATGAACTTTTTCATGTTATGTAGATCTGTTCTAATAAAAACAATTACGATATTACATATTAAAAATGCATTTGCATTAAAAGTGCACTTATGTATTTCGATTTCAAATAGAAAAAACATATAATTAAATTAGTCAAGTAAAAATAATAACAATGACACGGCTTTGGTATTTATAATTAACTGCCTTATGGAAAGTAACTAAGTTAAATATAATTTTTTACGAATATTAAGATAAACACATTGATACATTAAATATTTTTTTATTCTTAAATATAATTTAAAAATGAATATTTAAAAGAATATTAAAATAAGATAATAAAAATAGGTTTAATTAAGTTTTAAGATTTGATGAACATCTATATTTTCAATTGATTTTTTATTAAAAAAATTTCTTCTATTAAATACCTAAAATTTATATAGTTTTCAATTTTAATTTTGTTACTAATTAAGTTGATATAGTTATTACTTTATATAGTAATTACTTACATATCTCAATATCAAACATAAAATAATATTTTAATTAAGTTTTAAGTTTTTCATAATTTTTTAAATATTTTTAACATTGAGTTTTTATTAAAAAAAACTTAATTCAATTATTTATTTTATTTTTCTGTGAAAGGACGATGAAAAAAAATAATCGTATTACTTTAATAGACTACAAATTCAAATAGGAAAGACTCAATTAAAAAATATAATAAAAAATTTAAGTAATCAATAAAACAAAAATATTTAATAAGAATTTAGTTCAAAATATTTAAATTTATCTTATAACAAAATTTATTTTTATTATTATATACTAATTTTTAATTATTGCTTTTGATAAAAGCTTTCTATTAAAGGCAATAGTTTATTTGTTTTGGTTAGAGGGAGCGGCATAACCCTGTTATTATAGGCAATATTAGTAATTTAAGATTTTGTATTTTCCTTTAATGCATTATTTATTTAATTTGTTTCTTAACGAGCAATAAACGAGTCCCCACCAAAAACCTACTCCATTATAAATTGTTCTCTTTGGACCATTCTTTCATCTTCAACCTCTCACTCCTCTTTGCTCGTTTCTGTACACTATTCAGAACATTGATTGGTAGATTCAATGTTGTTCACCAGATCTTCTATCTCAGAATATCATGGTCTTTGATATCTCTAACCCAGGGCTTCGACTTGGTCTTGGTCTTGGCCTCCAAGATCAGTCACAAGAAACATGCATGAAAAGCCATGAACAAAGGGAAAGGCAGAGACAAAGCCAGAAAAAAAAGGAAGCCGATCCACGTAACAAGGCTCACCCATCACTTAGGTTAGGACCAGCCCATGATGACGCAAATAGTAATCACCAACTCACAAAGACTGATTCCGATGAATATTTTGATTTTCACCCTCAGGCTTCTCCTCCAAGTGCAGTGTCTTCGTTTTTTAACTCATCAACCATCATCAAGAGAGAAAGAGATCAGGGTAAAGAACTTGAGTTAGAGGTAGAGAAGTTCCCCTCAAACTTAAGGGTCGTGGATCTTGATGAACATGGTTACTCCAAGAAGAAGCTTAGGCTCACCAAAGAACAATCTGCAGTCTTGGAAAATAGCTTCAAAGAGCATTCTACTCTCACTCTGGTATATTTAATTTCCAACTGATCAATATATAACTCTAAATCTACCTCCAACTCTAACATTCTTTACTACTTTTCCATGAAAGATTTTAACATTTTTATATTTTTAGGATATTAAATAATTTCTTTAAGATATTTATGGCGCCCGCATAAATTTAATGACAGAGGTAGTACTGTTATTTATTTCTTTTACTAATAAATCTTTCATTTAATGAAAGTTCTCAACTCCTTCTTGGTTTTTGGCATGTCTAATAAAGCTTTTCAGTTACTGATCCGAAAATAGTAAATGTATTAAAGTTCTTAGACTTTTCTGAATGCAGTTATGTAATAATTAATAATTATTATCAGTTATTAGTCATTTCTAGTGGATATACTACTTCATCCATTTCACTTTAGGTGTAGTTTTAGTTTTTCTAAAAAATTTTAAGTAAATTATTATTTACATCTTTTTAATACTATATTATAATTTTATTCTAATATTATTCCAAATAAATATTAAGAATAATTGCATAAATCAAATAAATGAGAGAAAATATGGTTCACTAATTACTTATTGTTACATTAAAATTATAAACTAATTAAGTGGGAGAATAATTTAGTATTTTAATTTATTTTTATGGAAAAGAGACTATTTTACTAAAAGTCTTTAATTCATTAACTTATTTAATATATATTTCTCTCAGTATCACGGTTTGACATCTCTAACAATTAAAGTTCTAATACTACTAAGGAATATGATTTTGATTCTTAATATGGATCTTGATGCTTTAAAATGACTATTTTTGGCATTTGCTTCAGACACAGAAGCAAGAATTGGCGAAGAAACTGAATCTGCGGGCGAGACAAGTGGAGGTATGGTTTCAGAACAGGAGAGCCAGGTAAGTTATAATTATTCTATTTTATTTCTATAACTATATCAAATTTCTTTTTACAATCTTATTCTATTTAATCACTTATATACCATACCTTAAGTCTTTCACTATTTATTATTTAACCTAGATCACTTACTATATATTTATTTCTTTTTTATGGATTTGTTGAACATGTAACAAGATGTTTCTTATTCAACTACTGTTGTTTATATAAACAATGTAAGTATTTTAATCAATAAAAAAGTATACTTTGCAGGTCAAGAACAGAAGAAAAACAAAAACAAATAAAGCACTTTAATAGTTTTAGTGTTATAAGTACAAAATTTTTAAATCAATGATATATATAGTAAGATCTTCAAATTTAAAATAAACCATTCGTTTAAGTTAAATTGATATATAATAATGATATTGAGTGTGTGTTGTTTCTAATGTGATTATTATACGTATGTGTGGTAGGACAAAACTGAAACAAACGGAAGTGAACTGTGAGTTACTGAAAAAGTGCTGCGAAAGTCTCACAGAGGAGAACAAGATGCTGCAAAAAGAGTTGGAAGAGCTTAAATCAATGAAAACAGCATTGCAGGGACCCATTTTTATGCAGCTTCCAGTGGTTACAATATGCCCTTCCTGTGAGACAATTTGCGGTGGCAGCGCCGCCACTACCAACAATGCCTCCTCTCCCACCACCACCACCACCACCACCACCTTGCTTGTGGGCCCAAAGCCTCATCATGATCACCCCTTCTATAAAAGTAACTACACATTCACACAATCATCTGCAGCTTGCTAGCTAGCAACCTTAGGAAGCCAAATAATACAACTTAATTAAATATTAATAAATACAGTTTTTTTTACTGTTAAAAATCATTTAAAATTATGATAAAAGTGTATTCATGATATCACTTTCTTTTTTTTTTATCATTTTTTCTAATTTTAGTTTCTTAATTAGTACCTTTGGTATATACTTGTTAGAATCTTTTTCTTACAAGAATACTTCACTTTTACCAATGATGTATACAGTATCATCCCCCTCCAATTATTTAGATCTATCTTGTAATATTATTGTAAACTAAAGATGGTCAGACAATTAATATGCAGCTTATTGTTAATGCATGTGATTAACCTACAAGAAAGTGTATTAAAGTACGCGAATCTCATTGGTTATGGATTATTGAGTATGATTATATGTTGATTGATCTTTAAATGGGAAGAACGATCTACTTCTTGCATGTGATTTACTTCTTGTACATAAACTTTTTTTAAATGATAGCACGGCTATGGTACATAAACATCTAGCCTTCTTTAATATAGCCTATAATTTAGGAAATCTTCTAAAACAGATAATTCAACCAACCATCTATCTTTCTAAAATAAAATCTTATTTTTTATTCCTCTTTTTTAGAAGGAGATGTCAAACCAGTTTTTTCTTTTTTTCATGTTTATATTTTTTTCTAATATCCCTCCACCACCATGATTCATGTTTGTTATTGTTTCTACTATTTATGTTTCTCTACTAGCTATATTTGACTCCAAAATGTCTTTCCATAATCTTTGCTTTCGGTTCCTAATTTCTATTTTCCTATTAAAGCTAAGTTAAACAATTTTAAATTTCTTACACCTAAACCTCCCTCTTCTTTTGATTTACAAATATTTTCTCATGTGACCCTTGCAATGCTATTATGTTCATGCCTTTATCTTATATGAATTTCCTTTGAACTCTCCTAATTTCTTTTCCAACATTAGATGTCATTTTAAAAAGGGATAAAAAGAATAATGGTAAAGTTGATATGATAGATTTTATTAAAGTAATTATAACAGCAAATAATATACTTTTTTTTTTCTTTCCATTTAGCTTACCCCTCTTCCTGATTTTCTCTATCATACCATGTCATAAGTGACATCTCCTATGGTTTCTTTCTCCTATTGAGCCTAAATAAATAAATGAAATAGTCATTATCCTACATTCTAGAATAATCGAGAATCTTTCATTAGTTGAGGACAAAAGCTAGTTCGAACCTTTGAAGGATGTTCTTCATCACCAGAAAAAAAAAAATTGTGTTGTCTCCAAACTTTGACAGACATGACTTTTAACTTTTTTTTTGTTTCACCTTAATCCCATCCTATATTTCTTTTCTTGTAACTTACCAAACTAATTTTGTTAATCATTCCACTACTGTTAAAAAAATAAACAAAATTAATAAATTTCTGTCTCAAATCTTTAGTTGAAATGTTTTTTTTTTTTTTTTCTTTC
>Ga0209489_103228_pt1 | contig 32117 bp, 29 predicted proteins | sample SiratrowhiteBW_FD_187527 | JGI IMG/M metagenome (GOLD analysis project Ga0209489, IMG submission 187527) | Root nodule microbial communities of legume samples collected from California, USA - Siratro white BW (SPAdes) (version 2) | ecosystem: Host-associated > Plants > Roots > Nodule | place...
TTTTTCATTAACTTGGAGTTTGCATCATAAGGAGTGCTTACTGATTTAAAATCATAATAGCCAAACTTCCTAAGAAGTTTCTCAGTATACTGCTCTTGAGAGAGTAATATACTATCTCCCTTCCTTGTGACTTTAACTCCTAGTATCACACTTGCTTCACCCATGTCTTTCATTTCAAACTTAGATTCAAGAAACAATTTAGTTTTAGAAACTATATCAATGCATGTACAAAAAGTAAGCATGTCATTCACATATAAACATATAATGACACATTCACCATTTTCTAATTTAGTGTGCACACATTTATCAACATTATTAGTAGAAAAACCATTATATAGTAAAACATTATCAAGTTTTTCATGCCATTGTTTTGGTGCTTGTTTAAACCCGTACAAAGATTTTAAAAGTTTACATACCTTTCATTCTTGGCCAGGAGCTACACATCCTTCAGGTTGAGTCATATAAATTTCTTTCTTAGTTCACCATTCAAAAAAGTTGTTTTAACATCCATTTGATGAATAACTAACCTGTGGATAGATGCTAGAGCTAGCAACATTCAAATAGAAGAAATTCTGGTAACTAGAGCAAAAGTATCAAAATAATCTATGTTGGGTTTTTGAGAAAACCCTTTTGCTACTAATCTTGCCTTATACTTTTCTATCGATCCATCAGGATGATATTTCTTCTTAAAGATCCACTTACAACCAATAAGTTTTGCTCCTTTAGGCAAATCTACTAAAATCCAAGTATTATTTTTCTTAATAGAATCAATTTCTTTATAGATTCCTTGTTCATTTTTTTTTAGTCCACATTTCTATTTTTTTTTTCTCGTGAATCATTGTCCTAACTACATACAATTTTTTTTATTTTATATAAGAAGTACAAAACGCTGTATTTTATATAAGAACAAAACGCTGATGTGGCATAAGGTGATTGGTCCATTGTTTATTGCATTGTTCATCTCCAATGTTCGATTTGCATCAGTGCAAGTGCTTAGCAATTTTCAGCCCTTTGGGATTAGGATTATTTGTTACGTGGAAGAATAAGTTGGAACTAACTCACTGATTGGAATTATTTGGTTTAACTGACTAACAGAATACATTTAACTAAACATCATTGTATTTTTTGCATAGAGAAATTACAGTCCAAATTACATAGAAGGCATCCCAGTTAGAGTTATTGGGACAAATCCATTATACAAAGCGTTGAAAACAATTAGAGGAGCAAATTGAAAGTCCAATTATACAAAGCGTTGAAAGGAGTTGAATTACAGAGAAAATAGCAAAAGAAAAAGAGACTAAAATTTAAATTATTGCTCTTCAACTGCTACGTCTGGCTTTGCTTGCATTGTCTGTGCATGTTCTGTGTGATTATTATTGTTTGATCTGTATCATGTTAGTTGTTTATATGATAGATAGAAATTGAATGTTAGAAAGTTCAAATTATACCTGAGATTGCTGCCTCAGGCACAGCCTCAATCCTCATGCCTTCTTGGATATTGCTGCCTCTTGGATATTGCTGCCTTTAGGCACGTTCTCACGTTCAACAATACCCAGAAACAGTCATAGTGAAAAACCAAACCCAATCCTAGAAAATCAGAACATTAGAGTCCCTAAATCCAATTTCCAGAATAGAAACCCAAAAACAGATTCAAACCCTTGAAACCCAGAAAACCGCAAAGTCTCAATTCAGAATCAAACTCAGAAACAGATACCCAGAAACCCAAAATGTCTCAAATACAGAACCAAAATCCAAACATAGAATCAAACCCAGAAAAGACGCCATTACCAAACCTTCAAACCACACTAATCTGCATAAAAAAAGAAATCCAAATCAGGAGAAACAGAATTACAATCAGCGAAGAGAAGAAATGATGAAAAAAATGGAAGGAATGAGTGCCATCGAAAGGGGAAGAACGCCGCTAGCGCCACCGTGTCACTCCCATCGTCAAAACATTGTCACCGTTCCCACACCACCATCTCGATTCCTCTAACCATACCGTTCACGTCAATACTGCTCGCGGAGGGGAGAAACCACGAGCTACCGCCGCCGCGTAGGTCTCCACCAAACCCCAAAGGTAGAGCCGCTGTCTTCCGTTCCAATTTCCCGCACCTCCACCGCATGTCTCCACCTTATGCCGATCCTTGCAACAACCATCAACTACAACACGCCTCCTAGCATCATCACGCTGCCGCCATTAAAGGGAGCGTCTGTGGGTTTTGATGTTACCCACTCCGTCACCTCCATTGTCTCTGCGTCTCCCATTGTGCCACAAACCTCCGTCAACCACCGGCTTCGAATACGCCTAATCATCCTGCCTCTCTTTAATCTCCTCTGCCACAGCTTAATCGATGGACGACGCGCCTCACCGCTTCCATACCATCAAGTCCTAACCGCCACGAGACTCAACCCTCCGCTGCTCTCCGCCAAACTCCAACAACGCCGCCACGCCAACAGAGAGCTTCAATCTTCCTCATTTGTCGCCGCAAGCCTCATCGCATCTTCTCTACCAAACCCTGCTCCCTACCATCGCCTCCTTGAGCCGCCCTACGTCACCATTTCCTCACCACCGCCGCATAGATCTTCATCAACACCCTTCCCGTTCCACCGCGAGCTGCCGCGAGACCGCGACACCTCCAGCTCCCCCAAGAAACCTTCAGGTCGTAACGAACCCTGCTCATCACCGCCGCGTTCACAATTTCAGCCATGACGCCGCCTCCAATGACAACCCTCGCTGCCGCTCCTCGCAATAGCCTCAGTGCTTGAAAATGAGAGGGAAGTGGAGAAGAAGGTGGAGTCGGCGCAGTTTCTTTGAACACTAGAAAGGATAGATTCAGTACTGCCCGAAGATGGAGAAGAAAGAAGATGAAAATGGTGATGCTGTTAAAGGGTAGAGCGGCGCTGTCAGCTCGTTGTAGTCTCCTAACCCTAATTTCTTCTTTGAACGATTAAGGACAAATTCTTCCTCTACCTCCGTAGACGCCTTCTTCCTGCACCTCCATGATATCAGGCTGCACCTCTATTGGATAGTTGAAAAGACAAAAGTAACAACGTGTATAATTTTCCTGCACACCTCCATGATATCAGGCTGCACGGTTTAATCCGAAAAACAACACTTAACTTTTCTAATTCTAAACTCCTAAAATCTAAAATTTATTTGCTAAGACTAAAATCTATAAGTCGAAACTAATCTCGATTCAACAATTCACAAATCTTAATTCTTAGGAGATGGACATTTTTATCTTTTTGCCAATAATTTCGAATTAATGGAGGTGCAAGCAGATATACGGAGGTGCAGGAAGAAGCTCTCTTTCTGTTAACAGCTGATAGACAGAGAGAGAGGGTCGGTAAAAGTGGCATTGGAGGGGGAAGAAAAAGGATGAGGTGGTGCAGAGAGCTCTTCTCTGTGCGTGGGTCTGGGTCGGGTGCTCATGCCATTGCAGTCTCACTCGCACCTATAGTTACTGCTGCTTCCTTTTGCAGCACAAGTCTTGTGTTGCCATTCCAAAATTCTCTCTTCAAATTCAAATTCACGAACTCATCTTCTCTTGCTCTCACCCATCGTAAGCAGCTCCTACCCGCTGCACTGCCTCTAACACAGCCCTCTACTTCAGGGGAGGACGATTTTCATTTTGTGGTCGTCAATTTCTACCATTTTGTGTTCATCCAAGACCCACAAGCCGAAGTCGCTAAACACCATTCTTTCTTGGAATTGCAGGTTCGCTTTCATTTTTTTTTTTTTTTTTTTTTTTTTTTTTTTTCCTTTTTCTTTTTTTTTTTTTTTTTTTTTTTGCTGTTACTCTTTTCCTCTTACCATTGTATTGATTCTGGTGTTCTCAACAAAGTAGGATATAGGGAGTATCGCTGTTACTAAATCTTTTCTTCGTGAATGTACTGTTCAGCCATGCTTTGATACATCATACTTTGATAAATCATACTTCAGTTCATTGTTTGAGCCGAAACAAACGAATCCCACCTTTCCCAGTCTATAACTTCTATCTTTTAGCAGGACCTCGACATCAATGGAAGAGTCTATCTGAATGAGCAAGGGATTAATGCCCAGGTCAGTTTTGCCCCTATACTATTTAGGAATTCTGTCATGAAAATACCTCCATAGAAAGAGATGTATTTTACTTTTTTAACCTGATTGGAAATGCCAAGGGAAATGTAATGTGAATTACACGCAAGAGTTCTTTTGCTTTGTAAATATGAAAAATGATGATCTTACACCCCATTTTTCTGACGTATGGGTGGATGAAAATCAGAGACAAGAAAAATAGGCTAACAATAATATGGAAGAGAAATAGAATGTATGATAATAAAAACTCTAAACTGGTTCTCCTATGCTTACAGATGTCGCTAGAAGACATCCTTACAATATTCCAGGGTCCACATATATGTCTTTCTGATCTGATGTGTGATGAAAGATAGTCAAATGGCACAAAAAACAACTAAATTCCCCAACACATTTGCAATATAGGGATTAACCTTAAGTCCATCTCAGGAGGGCACAAATCGATTGATTCCAATCTCATTAAAACACTACAATTATGGTTTTAGACCTATATCTAGAAAAATGACCAATGAAATTCGTAACTAGTTTTACCTCCCTTTTTAGCAAAGATATTTGAGAAAATCTTTGGGCCTTGACTGTTCCAAACTAAGCCCCATCCAATCACCTTTCTAGAAAGGTACTATAAGCCTAATTTGGATCTGATTTGAGTGAGTTATGCATTTTTAAGATGAGCAATCCAAAGCGTAGATCCTGGAATTTCTATTGCCATTGTGACACAAAAATACTTCTAATTTGGATGAGGCTGTGAGAAACAAAATTAAAGAACTTATCTTGTCTTCCCAAAGATCTAAGAACAAATTCAATATTTGCAGTACAAGTTATGACCTACACAAAGTGAGTATCAATCTGAACATTAGTAAAGATTAACAATTAAGTTCATTAAGACCCACTGATTATAGACTCACTTAATATCTCAATATTAAGCTCAAGTATATGTCAATTTTGTGCAAATAGGTCATATCTCTAGTGTGTTCTGTCAATGTGATATATTACTGCAGTATAGTGGACCATCAAAAGATGCCCTGGCGTATGTCAACTGGTTAAGAGAGGATAACAGGTTTTCTGACATATTGGTTCAGATATCTCCATCAGAAAATGGACATACCTTTCCAGCGTTAAAGTTGCGTTATAAGCCTTCACTGGTACAGGTAAGCTATAAAATATTCTCTTGCAAATTAAGTTTGTTAGGATTGACATAGCTGTATTTCTTCTGATTTTGATGCTATGATCCGTTTTATCTTTTGAGGGCAATCAAATCTCATCGTCTGGATTGGATTTCACCGTGCTGTAACTTTATAACAAATTAACAAATTTGTGCATTTCTTCATCTTCATGTCTGACATGTTTAATATTAATAATTTAGCTTGAAGACAGCTTATCAACTTTTGATTTTCATTTTCCTTCAGTTTGAAGGTGGTATGTCACATCTTCCATTACTTGATCCTTCAATGCGGGCAATACCTTTATCACCATCAGAATGGAAAGAAAGATTGGAAGCAATAAATAAAACTGATCTTAGAGCAAAAGATTATCATGACAGAGATTCCATTCTATTGGATGTCAGAAATGGTATAGGTTCTAAAGTTCCAAAGTGAATCTACCGTTATTTCCTTAATTTAAACTTTCCTCCCTTTTCTGTTTCCTATATTACATTGTATCTCATTTTGGACTATTTTGGTGCTGGAATCACATGTCATTTATAATTACTTGTCCTTTAAAGAAGGGGTCCTGATGAACACCAATTTTGCTGAGTTATCATTATGAGATAATCTGCATCAGTTGTGAATTGTGAGAGAGGCAGGATGTGAATGGTTTTCCAGTGACAACTTCCACCTTATATGCAATAATTTAAAATAGAGCCAAATTTGGAAAAAAACAGCAATGGCAAAGACAGATGAGTGATAATTTGCAAAATTTCATGAGAAAAGTGAAACTAAACACCATGGACTGAGGAAACCTTATGTACGAATACATATTACACACAGCCTCAACTGCCGTGATAGATTACTTGAGAAATTTATGAATTATTTGATGTTAGATTTGATAAAAGAGAGGGAAAAACATTTAGTATTGTTGACTGGGTCTATTACAAGAGGGAAGGACTATTTATATTTACAAGTAGCTTGTTCTACAAGACTCTGTTGTCACATGATAACTGGATAAATAAAATCTCATCTAATTCAGTTAACTCCTTTGATCCATTAAAATTTTGATTCATTCAACAAAAATCTAATCCATCCATTAGCAATTTTTTCATGATTGGATATCCAATTCATCCGTAATTTTTTTTCAAAAACAATTAAAAAATATACTTTAGAACTATTTTTAAGTTTGACAAGTAAATATGTAAAAAAATAAAAAAAAAACATACTTTTGAAAACTTAATTTTTTTAATAAGATTAAATTGTGAAAAACTGATTGGATTATATTTTATCCGGTTTATATTGGTAGGAAGATTTATTAGATTTTGAGAAATGATTAGTAAGAATGTAATAACATTATTACTAATGTTATTACTAATCTGTACATACTTACATTAGTAATAACACTCATGAACCTGGCTCTGTCCATGACTAACATACACGGAGTATCCATTATGCAAATATCTGTGTTAAAAATGTAGGAGTAGGCTTGGCTGACCTATCATTTTGTTTCTTCTGCCCTTTGTTGAGATCTTTAATTCATATTTTCAAATATCTCGATATATTTTCCCTTTTTTGTTATAAAATATTTATACTTTCCTATTTATAAGTTTCAATGTTAATGCAATATCGTTGCTATTGTTCAGGTTATGAGTGGGATATTGGGCATTTTCGTGGGGTTCGGCGACCTAGTGTGGACTGCTTTAGGAACACTTCATTTGGTCTGTCTCAGGAAGAGGTTGGGTCATTATCTGATGTCTCAGTGCCTAATGTGAACTCAATCAGGGTTGATATAGTCTCCTGATAAGCTGAAACTTGTCATCAAGTTGTATGGCTTTTTCTTTTAATCAAAGTAATGCCATAAGATCTTGGTTTTCTTGCATTGAATTTTAACATTGTTATTCGCTTGAAAAAAAAAACATCTTTCATTTATTAAATTGCTTTGATGAATGTGGCACTGTAATTGTCAAATCTGATTTCGTATACCTTTTTTCTCATTAGCTATGAGCTTTGCTAGATGATAGGTTGGTATCTGTGAATCACTAATTCGAAGTCTTGTCTCTCCATTATGGGTAGTAATGTCCTCCTCTCTGATATGCCCTCTTTAGATCACTGCTTCAGATCCTTTATCAAATGTGGATAAAGAAAGAGCAAACATATTGATGTATTGCACAGGGGGGATTCGCTGTGATGTATATTCTACAATACTAAGGTAAATTAATATTTTTAGAGAATGCTAACGCCTTGATACTTTGATTAAGAAACAAAAGTAGAAAGTAATTAACAAGAGGAAAAACATTCATTACTTATTGTTCTAGAAACAGGATTGGGATAACCTATTTGACCAGAAAACCCGTGAGCTAGCCTAGTGTTTGGTCCAAATAAACCATAACTCTTTTTTTTGCTCTATCTAGGCCCTATAATCTGATTCCTTACTCATAGAACTGAAGTCAAGTACTCTTTCTCCTCCTTTTCGTATTGTTAATTTGGTGCATTGCTTTTTTCCATGTGACAGGAAGCAGGGATTTCAGAATCTATATACCCTGAAGGGAGGTGTTTCTCACTATTTAAAGAATGAAGGTGCTGCTGAATGGGTAGGAAATTTATTTGTATTTGACTCCCGTCTGTCTGTCCCCCCTTCTATTTACTATGCTGGGGCCACAACCGAAGCAGAATTAACTTCAGTTTCTGGAGATGATAAGTTTGCAAAATGCTATGTATGTAATTTGGAAGTCAGTGAATTGAGACATAGGAACTGCGCAAATCTTGATTGTAATTTGCTTTTTCTGTAAGACTCCCTTCTCTATTTTATTTGTTATCATTTTAAAGGACTTATTTTTTTACATCTGGTGATTTTTATCTTCTGAAACATGTTAACCTTTGTCGTGCAGATGTTGCAGAAAATGTGTAAAGGATCTAAGAGGTTGTTGTTGTTTGACGTGCACTATTGCTCCTAGACTTAGACCTGTTTTAAACGGAACGCAGAGATACAAAAAATGGCACAACTATCGTGATATGGATTTGCTAGAACAATGACAATTTCATCTTAATGCCCTTGTTAACCAATGGATAAAGCTAGTTTCTCTACACTTTGGTTGTTTTTCAGTTGTGCATTGATATCTATTGGAACAGTATAACTGTCAATCCATTTCTATGTATACAGGAGTTGAAGTAATATTGAATTGATAAAGTTTGAAATTCTTTGCATCACCTTTAAGTTTCAATACATCTTGCTCGAATAGGAAAGGTAAAGGTTATGACAGTAACATCCCGACATTTAACCATGTAGGCTGTTTAAGATTTGAAATGATAACACTCATGTAGAGTATGTTGCCTAGACTTTGTTTTTCCAGTGTCCAGTGTAAACTTGAAGGTAAAATTCTCATAATGGTGTAATTTTGGACTGAAATACTTGAAATGGGTATATTTTTATTTTCTAAATAGGCAAGTCGTGTTAGGTAGGTATAATTTCACTATAAAAAAGTCATATTATCGTAGAAGGACTTTGTTTTTGTTAACCTTAAGTTGTGAAAAGTAATAATAACTTCAGTTATTATAAAATCGTGCATGACTAGCACAACATTGCTTAAATTTAAGGATAAGCTTGTTATTTAACTGAACTCATTATTATCTATGTCAAACTTCAACATAAACTTGATTCGTTGAAATTGTTATAATGTTACACTCCATGAATATAGAATACGTTAAAGTCGTTGGATGGTGGCACGACTTCGGTGTTTCAATTTGTTTTTGTTTCTTTTTGCTTGTTTTGATCTCTTTTGGCATGTTTTAGTTAGGGAAAAAAATGTTTGTGTAAGAATTTAGGGTTTTAGTAAGAATTTAGAATTTAGTAAGAATTTTTACAAAAAGAATTTAGTATATAAAGCACTCCATTGAAATTTTGACGCTAAGAACATGAAAAGAAAAGGGACGAAGCATGCACACATTATTGAATAAGTGAATAAAATTGTATGAGTTGTAAACACACACTTTGGATGCAATGAAAATGCATAAATATTAAGGTTAGTAGTAAACAACATTTCAAAATTAAACTAACATAAGGTGTATTTGTTAATTTGCACATTTGATGTAGAGTCAAAGACGTTTGGTCTATGTACACCATTGTTTGAAGACATAGAAGTATTTAAATATCCAAAAGCTATATCTATTTAATGTATCAAGTATATTATCGTACAAAAAAAAGTATAGTGGTAAGGCATTTTGGCTTGATTATTACGTTAAATTGCCTAGAATTTCAATTCATACACGACAAATTGTTGTGACAAAGAAAAAAGGATTGTACAATGCAAATCACAAAAATTCTTTACTCGAATCGCAACAACATCCAATTAGTTTTGTAAGTGTCTTCAGTTATTGTCATTTCAAATAAAACATTTTCTGCATACTTTTGAGGCTAGTGGGAATTTGATGGCCAAGTCCTCTGGCAATCTTCAACAAATTACATCACAGGATCAATTCAATTTCTTTTCTTTTACTGTATCAGGTTCACATGACTATTCACTGTTTCTGGATCAGTTTTTGTTTTTAAATCTGATTAATAACAATGTTAAAACTGACTGGACATTGATATCTGATTAAATGTTAATTCTGGATGCATGTGAAACTGTGTTGGAGTTACAACGCAACTAAAGTGGTGTTGTGTAACTGAAAGAATGTAAACATGACTAAGCACACTGGAACCCAGCTAGTTGAAGGGCTGAATAAGACAAAGTAACTCAATACTCATGTTTAGCATGTGAAGAGAGAGACAGCTCGAGATGCCACATGGCGCTATAACAGTGGAGAGTCAACTAGTCAAAAAGTTGTTTTTGAGATTTTCTGCAACTAAGTATAACCTGCTCTGAATTGATTACTTGTAGAATCTCAACAAATTGCAAAAGCTGTTTTGCGTTTTTGAATTGTCAATCAATGTGATGTTTTCTATAGAATTTTTTTTCATTAAATAGAGGGCTGAGTATGTATTCACTTGCACACTACTTCACTGCCTTATTCGTTCTGTGTGAGAAACATAGTTCTCCCACTCTTCCACCGAAAATGGCTTCTTTCTCCAACCCACGAAAAAGAACCAAAAGGGCTATGGTTAAACATGCTGGATTAGACAGTGACAACAATGAACTCGATTTCCTTGATAGGTGGTTTGTTGGAAACCAGGAGAGTATTGAAGAGTATTACAAACTGACAACAAGAAGATCATTATTACTCTGAAAGTGATGAGTCTTGAGTGGCTCAAGGAGGAGAAACTTGATGAGGTCCATGACATGTTCAAGTTTCAAAAGCTGGACAGATTCTTGAAGCTGACTGGTAACATTTACCCAAATTTAGTTAAGGTGTTCTTGACCAACATGTGGTATGATGACGAGAATCTGTACTCACAGGTGAAGAGAATTGACATAGCAATCAATGAAGAGGTCTGGCTTAGTGTCACTGGCCTGAGAAATGAAGGAGCTACTGTTAGCAGAGGGAACACATCAGAACTGGGGAACTTTAACAAAGTTCAGTTCTACAAATCATGCTTGAGAAATCAAGAGTCTTCCTCGAGGACGTTCAATGCAGGAGGACTTGCTGCTACACCGAGAATTCTGGCTTATATCGTGATCTGGGTGCTGACCCCCCGTGGTTTCAATCATGCAACATTGACTGACGAGGATCTTATAATCATGTACTGCCTCATGAATAAGATCAAAGTCAACTGTGTTAATGTGATTCGTGAGCATCTATTCAAAGTTGGCAAGAAACTCGAATATCGCATACCATATGTGATACTGCTGTTGCAGTTTATTGGATATTTTGAAATAGACGTGGAAAGTGAAGTTGTTGAAGAAATCAAGGTGCTGAACCAGACCTAAACTTGTGACCGTTATATTTTTGAGCTGTATTGATGTGAAACAACAGCAAAATGACCGAAAATTATGTGGGAAGGATTTGGGTGAAAACGTAGTCATCTTGGCTTGGTTTTCACTTTTGACAGGTTTTTGTGCAGAAGGTACTGTACTTTGGTTACAAGCATTTGTAAACCGTATTAATGGGAAACAACATTAAAATGATAGCAAATGATGTGCGGATGGATTAGGTGCAAAAATAAGTCATCATGTGTTAGTGTGTATCTTTTGAGATTTTTCATTGCCAAATGACATAAACTTTTAAATGTTATATTTTTGAGTCGTACTGATGGGAAACAACAACAAAATGACCGAAAATTATATGCAAAAGATTTGGGTGAAAAATGTAGTTATTTGGGGTTGGTTTCTATTTTTGGCAGGTTTTCGTATTTAGGGTCGTGTTCTTTTGTTCTGAGCATTTTTTAACCATATTGATGGAAAAGAACAATAAAATGACCAAAATCATGTGCAGATGGTTTTGGTGCAAAAAGAATTCATCACGTGTTGGTTTGTAACTTTTACGAATTTTCGTGGCAAATGACCTAAAGTCTTGACCGTTATATTTTTGAGCCGTATTGATGGGAAACAATAACAAAATGATCGAAAATTATGTACGAAAGATTTGGGTGAAAAACGTAGTCATCTTGGTTTGGTTCCCATTTTTGACAGGTTTTCGTGCAGACCATACTATTCTTTAGGTATGTGCATTTTTTAACCGTATTAACGAAAAACAACAATAAAATGACCGAAAATGATGGGCGGATGGTTTGGGTGCAAAAAAAAAGTCATCATGTGTTAGTTTGTATCTTTTGAGATTTTTCGTGCTCAATGACATAAACATCTAAATGTTATCTGTTTGAGTTGTATTGATAGGAAACAACGACAAAAGGACCGAAAATTATTTGGAAAAGATTTGGGTGCAAAACGTGGTTATCTAGGGTTGGTTTCTATTTTTGGCAGGTTTTCGTATTTAGGGTCTGTTATTTTGTTCTGAGTATTTTTTCACCATATTGGTGGGAAACAATAATAAAATGATCCAAACTGATGTGCATATGGTTTGGGTGCAAAAACAAGTTATCTTATGTTGGTTTGTAACTTTTGGGAGTTTTCGTGCCAAATGACCTAAACTTGTGACTATTATATTTTTAGGCTGTATTGATGTGAAACAACAACAAAATGACCGAAAATTATGTGAAAAAGATTTGGGTGAAAAACGTAGTCATCTTGGCTTGGTTTTCACTTTTCACAGGATTTTGTGCAAAAGGTACTGTACTTTGGTTAGAAGCATTTATTAACCGTATTAATGGGAAACAACATTAAAATAATAGAAAATGATATGCGGATGGCTTAGGTGCAAAAACAAGTCATCATGTGTTAGTTTATATCTTTTGAGATTTTTCGTGCCAAATGACCTAAACTTTTGACCGTTATATTTTTGAGCTACATTGATGGGAAACAATAACAAAATGATCGAAAATTATGTACGAAAGATTTGGGTGAAAAACGTAGTCATCTTGGGTTGGTTTCCATTTTTGGGAGGTTTTCGTGCAGACGGTACTTTGTTTAGGTATGTGCATTTTTTAATTGTATTAATGGAAAACAATAATAAAATGACCGAAAAAGATGGGTGAATGGTTTGGGTGCAAAAAAAAGTCATCATGTGTTGGTTTGTAACTTTTGAGAGTTTACGTGCATAAAGACCTGAACATTAGACCGCAATATTTTTCAGCCGTATTGACGAAAAACAACAACAAAATGACCGAAAATTATGTGTAAAAAATTTGGGTGAAAATTGTAGTTATCTGGGGTTGGTTTCTATATTTGGCAGGTTTTCGTATTTAGGGTCCTGTTCTTTTGTTCTGACCACTATTTAACCATATTGGTGGGAAAAAACAATAAGTACACCGAAAATGATGTGCATATGGTTTGGGTGCGAAAACAAGTCATCTTGTGTTGGTTTGTAACTTTTGGGAGTTTTCGTGCCAAATAACCTAAACTTGTGACCGTTATATTTTTGAGCTGTATTGATGTGAAACAACAACAAAATGACCGAAAATTATTTGGAAAAGATTGGGGTGAAAAACATTGTCATCTTTGCTTGGTTTTCACTTTTGAAAGGTTTTTGTGTAGAAGCTACTGTACTTTGGTTACAAGCATTTGTTAACCGTATTAATGGGAAACAATATTAAAATGATAGCAAATGATGTGCGGATGGTTTAGGTGCAAAAATAAGTCATCATGTGTTAGTTTGTATCTTTTGAGATTTTTCGTGGCAAATGACATAAACTTTTGAATGTTATATTTTTGAGTCGTATTGATGGGAAACAATGACAAAATGACCTAAAATTATATGCAATAGATTTGGGTGAAAAATGTAGTTATCTAGGGTTGGTTTTTTTTTTTTTTTGCAGGATTTCGTATTTAGGGTCCTTTTCTTTTGTTTTGAGCATTTTTTAATCATATTGGTCGGAAACAACAATAAAATGACCGAAAATGATGTCTATATGGTTTGGGTGCAAAAAGAAGTTATCACGTGTTGGTTTGTAACTTTTACGAATTTTTGTGCCAAATGACCTAAACTTTTGATCGTTATATTTTGGAGCTGTATTGATGTGAAACAACAACAAAGTGACCGAAAATGATGTGAGAAAGATTTGGGTGAAAAACGTAAGCATCTTGGCTTGGTTTTCACTTTTCACAGGTTTTTGTGCAGAAGGTACTGTACTTTGATTACAAGCATTTGTTAACCATATTAATGGGAAACAACATTAAAATGATAGAAAATGATGTGCGGATGGTTTAGGTAAAAAAACTAGTCATCATGTATTAGTTTGTATCTTTTGGAATTTTTCGTGCCAAATGACATAAACTTTTAAATGTTATATTTTTGAGTCGTATTGATGGAAAACAACGACAAAATTATTGAAAATTATATGCAAAAGATTTGGTGAAAATGTAGTTATCTGGGGTTGGTTTCTATTTTTGGCAGGTTTTTGTATTTAGGGTCCTACTCTTGTGTTTTCAGCATTTTTTAACTATATTGATGTAAAAAACAATAAAATCACCGAAAATCATGTGTAGATGGTTTGGGTGCAAAAAGAAGTGATCACGTGTTGGTTTGTAATTTTTACGAATTTTCGTGCAAAATGACCTAAACTTTTGACCGTTATATTTTTGAGCAGTACTGATGGGAAACAATAGCAAAATGATCGAAAATTATGTACGAAAAATTTGGGTGAAAAACGTAGTCATCTTGGGTTGGTTTCCATTTTTGGAAGGTTTTCGTGCATACGATATTTTCTTTAGGTATGTGCATTTTTTAACTGTATTAATGGAAAACAACAATAAAATGACCGAAAAGGATGGGCGAATGGTTTGGGTGCAAAAAAAAGTCATCATGTGTTGGTTTGTAACTTTTGAGAGTTATTGTGCATAAATACCTGAACATTAGACCGCAATATTTTTTAGCCGTATTGACGGAAAACAACAACAAAATTACCAAAAATTATGTGTAAAAGATTTGGGTGAAAAATGTAGTTATCTCGGGTTGGTTTCTATTTTTGGCAGGTTTTCGTATTTAGGGTCCTCTTCTTTTGTTCTGAGCATTTTTTAACCATATTGGTAGGAAACAACTATAAAATGACCGAAAATGATGTGCAAATGGTTTGGGTGCTAAAACAAGTCATCTTGTGTTGGTTTGTAACTTTTGGGAGTTGTCGTGCGAAATGACCTAAACTTTTGACCGTTATATTTTTGAGCTGTATTGATGTGAAACAATAACAAAATGATCGAAAATTATGTACGAAAGATTTGGTGAAAAACGTAGTCATTTTAGGTCGGTTTCTATTTTTGGCAGGTTTTCGTGGAGACGGTACTATTCTTTAGGTATGTGCACTCTTTAACCGTATTAATGGAAAACAACAACACAATGACCGAAAAAGATGGACGGATGGTATTCGTCCAGAAAAAATCATCATTTGTTGGTTTGTAACTTTCGAGAGTTTTCGTGCATAAAGACCTGAACTTTAGACCGCAATATTTTTCAGTCGTATTGACGAAAAACAAAAATAAAATGTCCTAAAATGATGGACGGATGGTTTGGGTACAAAAAAAAGTTATCATGTGTTGGTTTGTAACTTTTGAGAGTTTTCGTGCATAAAGACCTCAACTTTAGACAACAATATTTTTCAGTCGTATTGACGGAAAACAAAAATAAAATGTCCAAAAATAATGGACGGATGGTTTGGTTACAAAAAAAAGTCATCATGTGTTGGTTGGTAACTTTTGAGAGTTTTCGTGCATTAAGACCTGAACTTTAAACCGCAATATTTTTCAGCCGCATTGACGGAAAACAACAAGAAAATGACCGAAAATTATGTGCAAAAGATTTGGGTGAAAAATGTAGTTATCTGGAGTTGGTTTCTATTTTTGGCAGGTTTTCGTATTGAGGGTCCTGTTCTTTTGTTCTGAGCATTCTTTAACCATATTGGTGGGAATCAACAATAAAATAACCAAAAAAGATGTGCATATGGTTTGGGTTGAAAAACAAGTAATCTTGTATTGGTTTGTAACTTTTGGGAGTTTTCCTACCAAATGACCTAAACTTGTGACCGTTATATTTTTGAGCTGTATTGATGTAACAAAATGATTAAAAATTATATACGAAAGATTTGGGTAAAAAACGTAGTCATCTTGAGTTGGTTTCCATTTTTGGCAGGTTTTCGTGCAGACCGTACTATTCTTTAGGTATGTGCACTCTTTAACCATATTAATGGAAAACAACAATAAAATTACCGAAAATGATGGACGGATGTTTTGGGTGCGAAAAAAAGTTATCATGTGTTGGTTTGTAACTTTTGAAAGTTTACGTGAATAAAGACTTGAACTTTAAACCGTAATATTTTTCAGCTGTATTCACGGAAAACAACAACAAAATGACCAAAAATTATGTGCAAAAGATTTGGGTGAAAAATGTAGTTATCTGTGGTTGATTTCTATTTTTGGCAGGTTTTCGTATTTAGGGTCCTGTTCTTTTGTTATGAGAATTATATAACTATATTGATAGTAAACAACAATAAAATGACCGAAAATGATGTGCATATGTTTTGGGTGCAAAAAGAAGTCATCTTGTGTTGGTTTGTAACTTTTGGGAGTTTTCGTGCCAAACGACCTAAACTTGTTACCGTTATATTTTTGAGTTGTATTGATGTGAAACAACAAAATGACCGAAAATTTTGTGCAAAAGATTTGGGTGAAAAACGTAGTCGTCTTGGCTTGGTTTTCACTTTTGACAGGTTTTTGTGCAGAAGGTACAGTACTTTTTTTACAAGCATTTGTTAACCGTATTAATGAGAAACAATATTAAAATGATAGAAAATGATGTACGGATGGTTTAGGTGCAAAAAAAAGTCATCATGTGTTATTTTGTATCTTTTGGGATTTTTCGTGCCAAAGGACATAAACTTTTAAATGTTATATTTTTGAGTCGTAGTGATGGGAAACAACGACAAAATGACCGAATATTATGTGCGAAAGATTTGGGTGAAAAATGTAGTTAACTGGGGTTGGTTTCTATTTTGGCAGGTTTTCGTATTTAGGGTCCTGTTCTTTTGTTTTGGGCATATTTTAACCATATTGATGGAAAACAACAATAAAATGACCAAAATCATGTGCAGATGGTGTTGGTACAAAAAGAATTCATTACGTGTTGGTTTGTAACTTTTACGAATTTTCGTGGCAAATGACCTAAAGTCTTGACCGTTATAATTTTTAGCCGTATTGATGAGAAACAATAACAAAATGATCGAAAATTATGTACGAAAGATTTGGGTGAAAAACGTAGTCATCTTGGGTTGGTTCCCATTTTTGACAGGTTTTCATGCAGACCGTACTATTCTTTAGGTATGTGCATTTTTTAACCGTATTAACGGAAAACAACAATAAAATAGCCGAAAATGATGGGCGGATGGTTTGGGTGCAAAAAAAAAGTCATCCTATGTTGGTTTGTAACTTTTGAGAGTTTTCGTGCATAAAGATCTGAACTTTAGACCGTAATATTTTTCAGCCCTATTGCCGAAAAATAACAACAAAATGACCGAAAATTATGTGCAAAAGATTTTGGGACAAAAATGTACTTATCTGGGGTTGGTTTCTATTTTGGGCAGGTTTTAGTATTTAGGGTCCTGTTCTTTTGTTCTGAGCATTTTTTAACCATATTGGTGGGTAACAACAATAAAATGACCGAAAATCATGTGCATATGGTTTGGGTGCAAAAGCAAGTCGTCTTGTGTTAGTTTGTAACTTTTGGGAGTTTTCGTTCGAAATTACCTAAACTTGTGACCGTTATATTTTTGAGCTGTATTGATGTGAAACAACAACAAAATGACCGAAAATGATGTGGAAAAGATTTGGGTGAAAAACGTAATCATGTTGGCTTGGTTTTCACTTTTCACAGGTTTTTATACAGAAGGTACTGTACTTTGGTTACAAGCATTTGTTAACCGTATTAATGGGAAACAACATTAAAATGATAGAAAATGACGTGCGAATGGTTTAGGTGCAAAAACAAGTCATCATGTGTTACTTTGTATCTTTTGAGATTTTTCGTGCCAAATGACATAAACTTCTAAATGTTATATTTTTGAGTCGTATTGATAGGAAACAACGACAAAATGATCGAAAATTATGTGTAAAAGATTTCGGTGAAAAATGTAGTTATATGGGGTTCGTTTCTATTTCTGGCAGGTTTTCATATTTAGGGTCCTGTTCTTTTGTTCTGAGTATTTTTTAACCATATTGATCGAAAACAATAATAAAATGACCGAAAATCATGTGCAGATGGTTTGGGTGCAAAAAGTAGTCATCACGTGTTGGTTTGTAACTTATGAATTTTCGTGCCAAATGACCTAAACTTTTGACCGTTATATTTTGGAGCCGTATTGATGGGAAACAATAACAAAATGATAGAAAATTATGTACGAAAGATTTGGGTGAAAAACGTAGTCATCTTGGGTTGGTTTCCACTTTTGGCAGGTTTTCGTGTAGACGGAACTGTACTTTAGGTATGTGCATTTTTTAACCGTATTAATGGAAAACAACAACAAAATGACCGAAAATGATGGACGGATGGTTTGGGTGCAAAAAAATGTCATCATGTGTTGGTTTGTAACTTTTGAGAGTTTTCGTACATAAAGACCTAAACTTTAGACCGCAATATTTTTCAGCCGTATTGACGTAAAACAACAAGAAAATGACCGAAAATTATGTGCAAAACATTTGGGTGAAATATGTAGTTATCTGGGGTTAGTGTCTATTTTTGGCAGGTTTTCGTATTTAGGGTCCTGTTCTTTTGTTCTGAGCATTTTTTAACCATATTGATGGTAAACAACAATAAAACGACTGAAAATCATGTACAATTGGTTTCGGGGCAAGAAGAAGTCATCATGTGTTGGTTTGTAACTTTTACGAATTTTCGTGGCAAATGACCTAAACTTTTGACCGTTATGTTTTTGAGCCGTATTGATGGGAAACAATAACAAAATGATCGAAAATTATGTACGAAAGATTTGGGTGAAAAACGTAGTCATCTTGGGTTGGTTTCCATTTTTGGCAGATTTTTGTGCAGACGATACTCTTCTTTAAGTATGTGCGTTTTTTAACTGTATTAATGGAGAACAATAATAAAATGACCGAAAATGATGGGCGGATGGTTTGGGTGCAAAAAAAAGTTATCTTGTGTTGGTTTGTAACTTTTGAGAGTTTTCGTACATAAAGACCTGAACTTTACACCGCAATATTTTTCAGCGGTATGGACAGAAAACAACAACAAAATGCCCGAAAATTATGTGCAAAAAATTTGGGTGAAAAATGTAGTTATCTGGGGTTAGTTTCTATTCTTGGTAGGTTTTCGTATTTAGGGTCCTGTTCTTTTGTTTTGTGCATTTTTTAACATATAGGTGGGAAACAACAATAAAATGACCAAAAATGATGTGCGGATGGTTTGGGTCTTCAAAAGATTTGTTGACCGTTATATTTTTGAGCTGTACCGATGTGAAACAACAAAAAAAATGACCGAAATTACGTGCAAAAGATTTGGGTGAAAACGTAGACATCTTGGGTTCGTTTTCATTTCTGACAGGTTTTTGTGCAGAAGGTATTGAGCTTTGGTTACAAGCATTTTTTAACTGTATTAATGGAAAACAACAACAAAATGACCAAAAATGATGTGCGGATGGTTTAGGTGCAAAATCAAGTCATCATGTGTTGGTTTGTAACTTTTGGGAGTTTTCGTGCATAAAGACCTAGACTTTTGATCAGAATATTTTTCAGCCTTGTTGACAGAAAATAACAACAAAATAACTGAAAATTATATGTAAAAGATTTCGGTGAAAAATGTAGTTATTTGGGGTTGGTTTCTATTTTTGGGAGATTTTCGTATTTAGGCTCTTGTTCTTTTGTTTTGTTCATTTTTTAACCATATAGGTGGGAAACAACAATAAAATGACAAAAAATGATGTGTGGATGGTTTGGGTGTAAAAACAAGTCATCATGTGTTGGTTTGTAACTTTTGGGAGTTTTCGTGCATTAAGACCTAAACTTTTGACCGGAATATTTTTCAGCTGTATTGACAGAAAAAAACAACAAAATGACCGAAAATTATGTCCAAAAGATTTGGGTGAAAAATGTAGTTATTTGGGATTGGTTTCTATTCTTGGCAGGTTTTCGTATTTAGGGTCCTGTCCTTTTGTTTTGTGCATTTTTTAACCATATAGGTGGGAAACAACAATAAAATGACCAAAAATGATGTGCAGATGGTTTGGGTGCAAATAAAAGTCATGATATGTTGGTTTGTAACCTTTGGGAGTTTTGGTGCATAAAGACCTGAACTTTTGACCGAAATATTTTTCAGCCGTATTGACAGAAAACAACAACAAAATGACCGAAAATTATTGCAAAAGATTTGGGTGATAAATGTAGTTATTTGGGGTTGGTTTCTATTTTTTTGCTCATTTTCGTATTTAGAGTCCTGTTCTTTTCTTTTGTGCATTTTTTAAGCATATAGGTGGGAAACAACAATAAAATGACCAAAAATGGTGTGCAGATGGTTTGGGTGTAAAAAAAGTCATCGTGTTGGTTTGTAACTTTTGGGAGTTTTCAGCCGTGATGAGAGAAAACAACAACAAAATGACCGAAAATTATGTACAAAAGATTTGGGTGAAAAATGTAGTCATCTTGGGTTGATTTTCATTTTTGGCAGGTTTTGGTGTCGAATGTACTGTACTTTAGTTTGGTACAAATTTTTTAACGTATTAATGGAAAACAACAATAAAATGACCTAAAATGATGTGCGGATGGTTTGGGTACAAAAAAGGGTCATCATATGTTGGCATGTATCTTTTGGGAGTTTTCGTACATAAAGCCCTGAACTTTTGACCGGAATATTTTTCAGCCGTATTGACAGAAAATAGCAACAAAATGACCGAAAATTACGTACAAAAGATTTGGGTGAAAAATGTAGTTATCTGGGGTTAGTTTCGATTTTTGGCACGTTTTCTTATTTAGGGTCCTGTTCTTTTGTTCTGAACATTTTTTAACCATATTGGTGGGAAACAACAATAAAACGACCAAAAATGATATGCATATGGTTTGGGTGCAAAAACAAGTCATCACGTGTTGGTTTGTAACTTTTGCGAGTTTTTGTGCCAAATGACTTAAACTGGTGACCGTTATATTTTTGAGTTGTATTGATGTGAAACAACAAAATGACCCAAATTATTTGCAAAAGATTTGGGTGAAAACGTAGTCATCTTGGGTTCGTTTTCATTTTTGACCGGTTTTTGTGTATAAGGTACTGTACTTTGGTTACAAGCCCTTTTTAACTGTATTAATGAAAAACAACAATAAAATGACCAAAAATGATGTGCGGATGATTTGGGTACAAAATGAAGTCATGATATGTCAGTTTGTAACTTTTGGCAGTTTTCGTGTATAAAGACCTGAACTTTTGACCGAAATATTTTTCAGCCGTGTTAACAGAAAACAACAACAAAATGACCGAAAATTATGTGCAAAAGATTTGGGTGATAAATGTAGTTATTTGGGGTTGGTTTCTATTTTTGGCTGGTTTTCGTATTTAGGGTGTTGTTCATTTGTCTTGTGCATTTTTTAACCATACAGGTGGGAAATAACAATAAAATGACAAAAATGATGTGCGGATGGTTTGGGTGTACAAAAGATTTGGAACTTTTGGGAGTTTTCATTTTAGGTTGGTTTTCATTTTTGGCAGGTTTTCGTGCCGACGGTACTGTGGTTTAGGTACGTACAAGTTTTTAACCGTATTAATGGAAAACATGAATAAAATGACCAAAAATGATGGGTAGATGGTTTGGATGCAAATAAAAGTCATCATGTGTTGGTTTGTAACTTTTGGAAGTTTTCGTGCACAAAGACCTGATCTTTTGACCGGAATATTTTCAGCCGTATTGACTAAAAAGAACAATAAAATGACCGAAAATTATGTGCAAAAGATTTGGATGAAAAATGTAGTTATATGGGGTTGGTTTATATTTTTGGCAGGTTTTCGTATTTAGGGTCCTGTTCTTTTCTTTTGTGCATTTTTTAACCATATAGGTGGGAAACAACATTAAAATGACCAAATATGATGTGCGGATGGTTTGGGTCTTCAAAAGATTTGTTGACAGTTATATTTTTGAGCTGTATCGATGTGAAAGAACAACAAAATGACCGAAATTATGTGCAAAAGATTTGGGTGAAGAATGTCGTCATCTTGGGTTCGTTTTCATTTCTGACAGATTTTTGTGCTGAAGGTACTGTACTTTGGTTACAAGCATTTTTTAACTGTATTAATGGAAAACAACAATAAAATGACCAAAAATGATGTGCAGATGGTTTGGGTGAAAAAACAAGTCATCATGTATTGATTTGTAAATTTTGGGAGTTTTCGTGCATTAAGACCTGAACTTTTGACCTGAATATGTTTCAGCCGTATTGACAGAAAACAACAACAAAATAACCGAAAATTACGTACAAAAGGTTTGGGTGAAAAATGTAGTTATCTGGGGTTAGTTTCGATTTTTGACACGTTTTCGTATTTAGGGTCTTGTTCTTTTGTTCTGAACATTTTTTAACCATATTGGTGGGAAACAACAATAAAACGACCGAAAATGATGTGCATATGTGTTGGGTGCTAAAACAAGTCATCATGTGTTGGTTTGAAACTTTTGCGAGTTTTTGTGCCAAATGACCTAAACTGGTGACCGTTATATTTTTGAGTTGTATTGATGTGAAACAACAAAATGACCGAAATTATTTGCAAAAGATTTGGGTGAAAACGTAGCCATCTTGGGTTTGTTTTCATTTCTGACAAGTTTTTGTGTATAAGGTACTGTACTTTGGTTACAAGCATTTTTTTAACTATATTAATGAAAAACAACAATAAAATGACCAAAGATGATGTGCGGATGATTTGGGTGCAAAATGAAGTCATCATATGTTAGTTTGTAACTTTTGGGTGTTTTCGTGCATAAAGAGCTGAACTTTTGACCGGAATATTTTTCAGCCGTGTTCACAGAAAAGAACAACAAAATGACCGAAAATTATGTGCATAAGATTTGGGTGAAAAATGTAGTTATCTGGGGTTGGTTTCTATTCTTGGCAGGTTTTTGTATTTAGGTTCATCTTCTTTTGTTTTGTGCATTTTTTAACCATATAGGTGGGAAACAACAATAAAATGACCAAAAATGATGTGCGGATGATTTGGGTGTACAAAAGATTTGGAACTTTTGGGAGTTTTCATTTTGGGTTGGTTTTCATTTTTGGTAGGTTTTCGTGCCGACGGTACTGTGGTTTAGGTACGTGCAAATTTTTAACCGTATTAATGGAAAACAACAATAAAATGACCAAAAATGATGGGCAGATGGTTTGGGTGCAAATAAAAGTCATTATGTGTTAGTTTGTAACTTTTGGAAGTTTTCGTGCATAAAGACCTAATCTTTTGACCAGAATATTTTCAGCCGTATTGACTGAAAACAACAACAAAATGACCAAAAATATGTGCAAAAGATTTGGGTGATAAATGTAGTTATCTGGGGTTGGTTTCTATTTTTAGCAGGTTTTCGTATATAGGGTCCTGTTCTTTTGTTTTGTGCATTTTTTAACCATATAGGTCGGAAACAACAATAAAATGACCAAATATGATGTGCGGATGGTTTGGGTCTTCAAAAGATTTGTTGACCGTTATATTTTTGAGCTGTATCGATGTGAAAGAACAACAAAATGACCGAAATTATGTGCAAAAGATTTGGGTGAAGAACGTCGTCATCTTGGGTTCGTTTTCATTTCTGACAGGTTTTTGTGGCGAAGGTACTATACTTTGGTTACAAGCATTTTTTAACTGTATTAATGGAAAACAACAATAAAATGACCAGAAATGATGTGCGGATGGTTTGGGTGCAAAAAGAAGTCATCATGTATTGATTTGTAAATTTTGGGAGTTTTCGTGCATAAAGACCTAAACTTTTGATCAAAATATTTTTCAGCTGTGGTGACAGAAAATAACAACAAAATGACCGAAAATTATGTACAAAAGATTTTGGTCAAAAATGTAGTCATCTTGGGTTAGTTTCCATTTTTGGCAGGTTTTCGTGCCGAATGTACTGTACTTTAGGTACGTGCAAATTTTTAAACGTATTAATGGAAAACAACAATAAAATGACCGAAAATGATGTGCGGATGGTTTGGGTGCAAAAAAATGTCATGATATGTTGGCTTGTATCTTTTGGGAGTTTTCCTGCATAAAGACCTGAACTTTTGACCGGAATATTTTTCAGCCGTATTGACAGAAAACAACAACAAAATGACCGAAAATTACGTACAAAAGATTTGGGTGAAAAATGTAGTTATCTGGGGTTAGTTTCGATTTTTGGCACGTTTTCGTATTTAGGGTCCTGTTCTTTTATTCTGAACATTTTTTAACCATATTGGTGGGAAACAACAATAAAACGACCGAAAATGATGTGCATATGGTTTGGGTGCAAAAACAAGTCATCATGTGTTGGTTTGTAACTTTTGTGAGTTTTTGTGCCAAATGACCTAACTGGTGACCGTTATATTTTTGAGTTGTATTGATGTGAAACAACAAAATGACCCAAATTATTTGCAAAAGATTTGGGTGAAAACGTAGTCATCTTGGGTTCGTTTTCATTTTTGACCGGTTTTTGTGTATAAGGTACTGTACTTTGGTTACAAGCCTTTTTTAACTGTATTAATGAAAAACAACAATAAAATGACCAAAAATGATGTGCAGATGATTTGGGTACAAAATGAAGTCATGATATGTCAGTTTGTAACTTTTGGCAGTTTTCGTGTATAAAGACCTGAACTTTTGACCGAAATATTTTTCAGCCGTGTTGACAGAAAACAACAACAAAATGACCGAAAATTATGTGCAAAAGATTTGGGTGATAAATATAGTTATTTGGGGTTGGTTTCTATTTTTGGCTGGTTTTCGTATTTAGGGTGCTGTTCATTTGTCTTGTGCATTTTTTAACCAAATAGGTGGGAAACAACAATAAAATGACCAAAAATGATGTGCGGATGGTTTGGGTGTAAAAAAAAGTCATCATGTGTTGGTTTGTATCTTTTGGGAGTTTTCGTGCATAAAGACCTGAACTTTTAACTGGAATATTTTTCAACCGTATTGACAGAAAATAACAACTAAATGTCCGAAAATTATGTGCAAAAGATTTGGGTGAAAAATGTAGTTATCTGGGGTTGGTTTCTATTCTTGGCAGGTTTTCGTATTTAGGGTCCTGTTCTTTTGTTTTGTGCATTCTTTAACCATATAGGTGGGAAACAACAATAAAATGACCAAAAATGATGTGCGGATGGTTTGGGTGTACAAAAGATTTGGAAGTTTTGGGAGTTTTCATTTTGGGTTGGTTTTCATTTTTTGCAGGTTTTCGTGCCGACGGTACTGTGGTTTAGATACGTGCAAATTTTTAACCGTATTAATGGAAAACAACAATAAAATGACCAAAAATGATGTGTAGATGGTTTGAGGTCAAATAAAAGTCATCATGTGTTGGTTTGTAACTTTTGGGAGTTTCCGTGCATAAAGACCTGAACTTTTGACCGGAATATTTTCAGTCGTGGTCATAGAAAAGAACAACAAAATGACCAAAAATTATGTGCAAAATATTTGGGTGAAAAATGTAGTTATTTGGGGTTGGTTTATATTTTTGGCAGGTTTTCGTATTTAGGGTTCTGTTCTTTTGTTTTGTGTATTTTTTAACCATATTGATGGGAAACAACAATAAAATGACCAAAAATGATGTGCGAATGGTTTGGGTGTAAATAAAAGTCATCATGTGTTGGTTTGTAACTTTTGGGAGTTTTCGTGCATAAAGACCTCAACTTTTGACCAGAATATTTTTCAACCGTATTGACAGAAAAGAACAACAAAAGGATCGAAAATTATGTGCAAAAGATTTGGATGAAAAATGTAGTTATCTGGGGTTGGTTTCTATTTTTGGCATGTTTTCGTATTTAGTGTCTTGTGCTTTTGTTCTGAGCATTTTTTAACCATATTGATGGGAAACAACAACAAAATGACAGAAAGTCATGTGCAGATGGTTTGGGTGCAAAAAGAAGTCATCATGTGTTGGTTTGTAACTTTTGAGAGTTTTCGTGCCAAATGACCTAAACCCTAAACTCTAAACAAAATGATCGAAAATTAAGTTCGAAAGATTTGAGTGAAAAACGTAGTAATTTTGGGTTGCTTTCCATTTTTGGCAGGTTTTCGTGCCGACGGTACTGTACTTTAGGTGCGTGCAAATTTTTAAATGTATTAATGTTAAACAACAGTAAAATAACCAAAAATGATGTGCGGATGGTTTGGGTAGAAAAAGAAGTCATCATTTGTTGGCTTGTAAGTATTGAGAGTTTTTGTGCATAAAGACCTCAACTTTTGACCGGAATATTTTGGAACCGTATTGACAGAAAACAACAACAAAATGACCGAAAATTATGTACAAAAGATTTGGGTGAAAAATATAGTTATGTGGGGTTGGTTTCTATTTTTGGCAGGTTTTCGTATTTAGGGTCTTGTTCTTTTGTTCTGAACATTTTTAAACTATATTGATGGGAAACAACAACAAAATGACCGAAAGTCATGTACAGATGGTTTGGGTGCAAAATGAAGTCATCATGTGTGGTTTGTAACTTTTGGGTGTTTTCGTGCATAAAGAGCTGAACTTTTGACCGCAATATTTTTCAGCCGTGTTCACAGAAAACAACAACAAAATGACCGTAAATTTGTGCAAAAGATTTGAGTGAAAAATGTAGTTATTTGGGGTTGCTTTCTATTTTTTGCAGGTTATCGTATTTAGGTCCTGTTCTTTTGTTCTGAGCATTTTTTAACCATATTGGTGGGAAACAACAATAAAATGACCGAAAATGATGTGCATATGGTTTGGGTGCAAAAACAAGCTATCAAGTATTGGTTTGTAACTTTTGGGCGATTTCGTGCCAAATGACAAAAACTTTTAAATGTTATATTTTTTAGTCGTATTGATGGGAAACAACAACAAAATGACCGAACATTATGTCCAAAAGATTTGGGTGAAAAATGTAGTTATCTTGGGTTTGTTTCCATTTTGGCAGGTTTTCGTATTTAGGGTCCTGTTCTTTTGTTTCGAGCATTTTTTAACCATATTGATGGGAAACAACAACAAAATGACTTGGTTTGGGTGCAAAAAGAAGTCATCATGTTTTGGTTTATAACTTTTACAAGTTTTCGTGGCAAATGATCTAAACTTTTTACCGTTATATTTTTGAGCCGTATTGATGGAAACAATAACAAAATGATCGAAATTTATGTACGAAAGACTTGGCTGAAAAACGTAGTCATCTTGGGTTGGTTTCTATTTTTGGCGGTTTTCGTGCCGACGGTACAATACTTTAGGTACGTGGAAATTTTTAACCGTATTAATGGAAAACAACAATAAAATGACCAAAAATCATGTGCGGATAGTTTAGGTGCAAAAAAAAGTCATCATTTGTTGGTTTGTAAGTATTGAGAGTTTTTGTGCATAAAGACCTCAACTTTTGACCGGAATATTTTTGAGCCGTATTGACAGAAAACAACAACAAAATGACTGAAAATTATGTACAAAAGATTAGGGTGAAAAATGTAGTTATCTGGGTTTGGTTTCTATTTTTTGCAAGTTTTCGTATTTACGGTCCTGTTCTTTTGTTCTAAGCATCTTTTAACTATATTGGTGGGAAACAACAATAAAATTTCCAAAAATGATGTGCATATGGTGTGGGTGCAAAAACAAGTCATCATGTGTTGGTTTGTAACTTTTAGGAGTTTTTGTGCCAAATGACCTAAACTTGTGACCGTTATATTTTTGGGCTGTATTGATGTGAAACAACAACAAAATGACCGAAATTATGTGCAAAAGATGTGGGTGAAAAACGTAGTCATCTTGGGTTCGTTTTCATTTTTGACAGGCTTTTGTGCAGAAGGTACTGTACTTTGGTTACAAGCATTTTTTAACTGTATTAATGGAAAACAACAATAAAATGACCAAAAATCATGTGCGAATGATTTGGGTGCAAAAAAAAGTCATCATGTGTTGTTTTGTAACTTTTGGGAGTTTTCGTGCATAAAGACCTGAACTTTTGACCGGAATATTTTTCAGCCATATTGACAGAAAACAATAACAAAATGACCGAAAATTATGTTCAAAAAATTTCAGTGAAAAATGTAGTTATCTGGGGTTGGTTTCTATTTTTGGCAGGTTTTCGTATTTAGGGTCCTATTCTTTTGTTCTGAGCATTTTTTAACCATATTGGTGGGAAACAACAATAAAATGACCGAAAATAATGTGCATATGGTTTGGGTGCAAAAATAAGCCATCAAGTGTTGGTTTGTAACTTTTGGGAGTTTTCGTGCCAAATGACAAAAACTTTTAAATGTTATATTTTTGAGGTGTATTGATGGGAAACAACAACAAAATGACCGAACATTATGTACAAAGGATTTGGGTGAAAAATGTAGTTATCTTGGGTTTGTTTCCATTTTGGCATGTTTTCGTATTTAGGGTCCTGTTCTTTTGTTCTGAGCATTTTTTAACCGTATTGGGTTTGGGTACAAAAAGAAGTCATCATGTGTTGGTTTGTAACTTTTGGGAGTTTTCGTGCATAAAGACCTGAACTTTTGACCAGAATATTTTTCAGTTTGGTATGGTTTGGTTTGGTTCGATCTTGTTCAGTTTGGTCTGGTTCGGTTAGGTCTGGTTTCGTTGCGACCTAGTTCGGTTCGGTTCGATCTAGTTCAGTTTGTTCAGTCTGGTTCGATTCGGTCTGGTCTGGTTTTGTTCGATCTGGTCTGGTTTTGTTCGGTCTGGTCTGGGTTGGTTCGGTCTGGTTGGCTTGGGTTTAGTCTAATTTTGGTATTGTTGAATTCGATCTGGTTGGCTTGGTTTCAGTCTGATTCTGATATGGTTTGTTTCGATCTGGTTCGATTCGATTCGATCTGGTTTGGTTTGGTTTAGTCTGGTTCGCTTTGGTTTGCTTCGTTTTGGTCATTTTGTTCGCTTGGGTTCGGTTTGGTCTAGTCTTATTTGGTTCGGTTTGGTCTAGTCTTATTTGGTTCGGTTTGGTCTAGTCTGGTTTGGTTAGCTTGGGGTCGATTAACTTCAATTGGGTCTGGTTCGATTTGGTTCAGTCTGGTTCGGTTTGGTTCGTTATGGTTCGTTTTGGTTTTGTCTGGTTCGGTTCGTTCTGGTATGGTCCGGTTCAGTCTGGTTCGGTTCGTTGTGGTCTGGTTCGGTTCGTTGCGGTTCGGTTTGGTTCGGTTCGGTGCGGTTTGGTCTGGTTCGGTTCGGTTCGATTCTGTCTGGTCTGGTTGGGTTCGGTTCAGTTCGGTCTGATTTGGTCCGGTCCGGTTCGTTCTGGTTTGTTCCGGTTCGGTATGTTCGGTTCGGTACGGTTTGGTCTGGTCCGGTTCGGTTCGGTCTGGTCCAGTTTGGTTCGGTTCAGGCCGTTCAGTCTGGTTTGGTTCTAGTTTGGTTTTGTCTGGTCTGGTCTGGTTCGTTCTAGTTCGGTCCGATCTGGTTCGGTTCGGTCTGCTGCAGTTCGGTTCGATTACCGGTCCAGTTCTGTCTGGTTCAGTTCGGTCTGGTTCGGTTTGGTCCGGTCTGGTTTGGTCGGGTCTGGTTTGGTCTGGTTCGGTTCGGTCTGGTTTGATTCGGTCTGGTCTGGTTCGATTCGGTTTGGTTCATTTGGGTTCAGTTCGGTCTGGTTCGCTTGGGTTCTGTTCGGTTTGGTTCGTTTCGGTTCAGTCTGGTCCGGTTTTGTCTGGTCCGTTTCGGTCTGGTTCAGCCTAGTTCAATTCGGTTTGGTCTGGTGCAATGTGGTATGGTTCAGTGTGGTCCGGTGGGGTCGTGTCTGGTCCGGTCTGCTCTAGTCCGGTTCATTCCCATCTGGTCTGGTCTGGTCTAGCTGCTTTGGTCAGGTGCCATCTGGTTGGTTCGGTCTGGTCCAGTTCGGTCTGGTCCGGTTAGGTTTGGTCCGTTTCAGTTTGGTTCGCTTGGGTTTGGCTGGTTTGTTCTAGTCTGGTTAGGTTTGCTTGGGTTCGGTCTAGTTTGATTCGATCTGGTCTGGTTCGCTTGGATTCGATTCAGTTTGGTTAGTTTGGGTTCGGTTTGGTCTGGTTCGCTTGGGTTTTGTTTGGTTTGGTTCGTTTCGGTTCAGTCTGGTCCGGTTCGGTCTGGTCTGGTCCGGTTCGGTCTGGTCCGGTTCGGTTTGGTCCGTTTTAGTCTGGTTCGCTTGTGTCTGGTCTGGTTTGTTCTGGTTAGGTCTGGTTGGGTTCGGTCTGATTAGACGGTCTAGTCTGGTTTAGTCTGGTCCTGTTCGGTCTGGTCCGGTTCGGTCTGGTCCGATTCGGTATGGTTCGGTTCGGTCTGGTTCGGTTTTGTTTGGTCTAGCCCGGTGGGGTCGTGTCTGGTCCGGTTTGCTCTAGTCCGGTTCGGACCCGTCTGGTCTGGTCTGGTCTGGCCGGTCTGGTCTGGTGCGATCTGGTCGGTTCGGTCAGGTCCAGTTGGATTTGGTCCGTTTCAGTCTTGTTCGCTTGGGTTTGGTCTGGTTTGGTCTGGTCTCGTTTGTTCTGGTCTGGTTAGGTCTGGTTGGGTTCGGTCTGGTTCGATTCGGTCTAGTCTGGTTCAGTCTGGTCCTATTCGGTCTGGTTCGATTCGGTATGGTTCGGTTCGGTCTGGTCCGATTTTGTTTGGTCTGGTCTGGTCCGGTCTGATCTGGTCCGGTCAATTCGGTTCGCTCTGGTTCATTTCGGTCCGGTTAGGTCTGGATTGTTTAGGTCTGGTTCGGTTCGGTCTAGGGCGGTTCAATCTAGTATGGTTCGGTCTGGTCATGTTCGGTCTAGTTCGGTCTGGTGTAGTAGGTTCGGTTCGGTCTGGCCGGTTTAGTCTGGTCTGGTTTGGTCTAGTCTTGTTTGGTGTGGTCCGATTTAGGGTTTAGGGTCTGGTTTGGTTCACTCTGGTTCAGTTCGGTCTGGTTTAGTTTAGTTTGGTTCAGTCCGGTCTGGTCCAGTTCGGTCTGGTTTGGTTACCATTCCAGTTTTGCCTTGTTCACTTCAGTCTAGTTCGGTTAGGTTTAGTCTGGTTCGCTTGGGTTTGGTTTGGTTTGTTCTGGTATAGTGCAGTTCTATCTGGTTCGGTTCGGGTCTGGTTCAGTTCAGTCTAGTTTGGAACGGTCTGGTTCGATTCGGTCTACTCTGTTCCGCTTGGGTTTGGTTCGGTTTGGTTCGCTTGGGTTAGGGTCGGTCTGGTTCGCTTGGGTTCGGTCTGGTCTGGATTAGTCTGGTTCGGTTCCGTCTGGTCTGTTGCGGTTTAGGGTTTAGGGTCTGGTATGGATCAGTCTAGTTCAGTTCGGTCTAGTCGGTTCGGTCTGGTTCGGTTACCTGTCCAGTTCATTCTGGTTCGGTTCGGGTCTGGTTCAGTTCGGTCTGGTTCAGTTTGGTCTGGTTTAGTTTTGTCTGGTCTGGTTCGGTCTGGTTTGATTCGTCTGGCCGGTGCGGTCTGGTCCGATCTCGTCCGGGCCGGTTAGGTTTGCTTCGGTCCTGTTCGGTCTGGTCTGGTTCAGTTCGGTCTGGTTCGGTTTGGCCCGTGGTTCGGTTCTGTCTGGTTCGGTTTGGTCTGGTCCAGTTCGGTTTAGTTCGGCTCGGTCTCTTCTGGTTCGGTTCGCTTGGGTTCGGTTCGGTTTAGTCTGATTTGGTTTGGTTTAGTTAGGTTTGCTTTGGTCTAGCCTGGTTTAGTTTGGTTCGGTCTGGTTTGTAAAATAAGAGTTGCTCCCACTTCTAAACCTCATTTGTAATAGATGTGGGACTTTTGCAAATTATTAAAGGTAGGTATGAAAGGTGATTGAGATCCACACTGAACCGAATCGAACAAGACCGCACCGAACCACACCCAACCGAACTAGACCAAATCAACCGAACCAGACCGAACCAAACCAGATCACACTGAACCGAACCAAACGAAACCAAACCTAAGCGAACCATACCGAACCGAATTGAACTAAAACCAACCGAATCGAACACAATCAAACCAAACCAAACCAAATCCAACCACACCAAAGACACTGAACCGAACCATATCGAAACAGACTGAATTGAACCCTACTGAACCAAACCCTATTCAATCAAACCCAACCGAACTCAAGCGAAGCAGTTTTGTCTAGTTCGGTTAGGTCCTGTTCGGTTCGGTTCGGTCTGGTCTGGTTAGATCTGGTTCGGCCCGGTCTGATTCGGTCTGGTCTGATTAGGTTTTAGGGTTTAGGGTTTAGGGTTTAGGGTTTAGGGTTTAGGGGTTAGGGGTTAGGGGTTAGGGGTTAGGGTTTAGGGTTTAGGGTTTAGGGTTTAGGGGTTAGGGGTTAGGGGTTAGGGGTTAGGGGTTAGGG
>Ga0209489_103229_pt1 | contig 32114 bp, 13 predicted proteins | sample SiratrowhiteBW_FD_187527 | JGI IMG/M metagenome (GOLD analysis project Ga0209489, IMG submission 187527) | Root nodule microbial communities of legume samples collected from California, USA - Siratro white BW (SPAdes) (version 2) | ecosystem: Host-associated > Plants > Roots > Nodule | place...
ATATATATATATATTAACATAATTTGCAGCTCGCCCAAGTTAAAGTGTGAGCTGGTATACCCTATCTCATTGTCTGCATTACTTTTTTTTAATATTTTATTATTAATATTATTTATGTTGAATATAACTAAATATTTTTATTTATTATTTTATTAATATTATATATTTATGAGTACATATTTATTTTATGATTCACTTTAATTTATTTTTCATAATATTTTTCTTTATTTACTTGTAGTAAATAATAAATTATTCGTCTTCAAATATTCTTTTATTATTATTATTATTATATTTATAATAAATCTTTATTTTTTATAAAATATATTACAAATAATTTTAATTTTTTTTAATTTATACAGGTCAACCCACAAATAGTTATACGGTGGATCAAACTTACTTACTAATCCACAAGTTTAATGTAGACTAACCCGCTCTGCCCCGTTTTTGTGATATCAAATGCAAAGTGATCCAAAATTAAATGAATTAACTCATATTGTTGTCCCTAATTATATATATTTTTTTGTGTTACATCATGATTTTGGTAAAATTTAAAATGATATAAAAAAATGTCTCTGCTGACTTATTTTGAATCCGAAAGTCAATATTAATTTTTAAACGAAATGTTAGATTCATAAGTATATATATATAGTATTGGAGTAGGACAGTTACGACACCACTTCATAATTTTATGAGCTTGAGGCTGTGTCGTTGTTTCTGAGTTCAGACTTTTGTAGGACACAACCAGTGGACGGTTGAGCTGATTCATGGGCTTCATGTGCAAGGACCAAATATCAATCTCAGTTTGGTGGTAGGATTTATAGGCACATTTAAACAAGAAAAACAAACCCTATATTAAAAACCTTTTTTTATATAATTAATTAATGTCCATCTTAACAAGTAATTCATTAGTCATCACCTAAATATTTTTAAACTTTTTATAAGTAACCTTATTTACTTATTTTTAAGATGAGAGAGATTTTTTTTTTTTAATTTTTAAATTGAAGCCTTGACTTCACTATCACCAACAGCTTACTCACAACCCATCTCAGAAGTCATAATTGCTCCATGATTGTTTCTCTTCTTATATGAAATGCCTTGATTTAGATTCACCTCACACACCACTTTGCCTCTTGAGAACCACTTTCCTTTCTTTTCCTTTCTCAGTACATTCTCTCCAATGGAGGAGGTAGGAAGTGTTCTTGACTTTCTTCAAAACAAGACCATTTTAATTATTGGAGCCACAGGCTTTCTTGCCAAAAGTAACTAACCTCTCTTCCTCTCTCACTCTCCTTCATAGTGTTATGTCCACTTTTTGCTATATTGGTGATGTCTTTATTGGCTTATGCGTGTTTCAGTTTTTCTGGAGAAGATTTTGAGGGTTCAACCCAATGTTAAGAAACTTTTTCTTCTTTTAAGAGCCTCAGATGCCAACTCTGCTAATTGTCGCTTGCAGAATGAGGTAAATAAGCAAATACTACACTGATCATTTCTTTTTTTCTTTCATTGTTTTCCCAAATTATTAATACTAATATATAAATACTTTATTACCAAACATCTCATCAACTCTTAATATTTCTTTATCTCTTTATATCATATCACTAATCATATTCATTACTTCTTTTCACAAGATCATAGTACTAACAACATTGGTTATATTTTTATATTATTATACATATAATTTTGTCACTGTGAAGGAAAGCAAACCATACTTCCTTATGCAGAAGGGTATATTAAATTTCAGCACGGTGCAGTAAAGTCTTTGTCATATTCTCTACATTTTCGATCAATCGCTATCTCATTATATTCGTACCGTTACATGATGTGCATAAGGGTATTATGAACTGCAGTGTGATTGACCCTCATAAACTAGTAATTAAATAAACACAGTTGTTAACATGCTATTTATTATGGTTCATTATCTAAAAACTGATATTATTATTGTTCATAACAATATTTCTTGTGACTTTCTCTAATCTTAAAGGCCTGAGCGCATTTATGACTATACTTAAGCATAAGCATCAAATTAAAGAACTTTAGATACATGGTTTACTTTATATATCATTTTCAAAGTTTGTCCCAATCATTAATGAATGAGCATGGATGAATTTTCTCACAAGTCTCATCTCATTAAACTTGTGGCTAATTGGTGCTTAATGTATACTTTTGGCAATTAGATCCTAGCGAAGGACTTGTTCATTGTGCTAAAGGAAAAATTGGGTCCAAATTTTAAGTCGTTCATTTCTGAAAAACTGACTCTGGTGCCGGGGGACATTTCCTATGAGGATTTGGGTCTGAAGGATTCAACTCTGAGGGAAGAGATTTGCAATCAGACTGATGTTATCGTCAATTTGGCTGCAACTACCAACTTTGACGAAAGGTTACACTTTTTTTGGGCTAATTTAATATTTGTATTAGTCAGTTGGATGTTTCTTTTATTTTAATTTTCTTACCCAGAAATTAAATGCAGGTACGATATAGCGTTGGGTCTAAACACCTTTGGGGTCAAGCATGTCATGAACTTTGCTAAACAATGTACTAAACTGAAAGTGCTTCTTCATGTATCAACAGGTTAGGATCAATTAGTGTCAGTGTCAATCCATCTGAATATATAAAAGAGTATTATTCATGAATAGAATAACATAAAAAGCATTAATTGGCCTCACACAGTGATGTTACACCTCAAATATTTCAGCTTATGTATGTGGTGAGAAGGGAGGGCTCATACTAGAAGACCCCTATCACTTTGGTGAAACATTAAATGGAGTGTCTGGCCTAGACATCGATGCAGAAAAGACAATAGTGTGTAACAAATTGGATGAACTACGAGAACAAGGAGCCACAGAACGCGATGTTAAAATAGCCATGAAGAATCTGGGTATTAGCAGGTTTGTGACAACCCTACATGCTTTAGCATACTGTCATATTGATCATTTTCAGAAACTGTATTCTGTGATTAACTATATTAGCAACATTTTTATGTCAGCTAGAGAAAAGTCACATTTTTCTTTTTTACTAGTTGTCTTTTTCTATAACATAACTCAAAGAGTTCAGAAAAAAAAAAAAAAAAAAAACTTATAGAGTAAATCAGGTATTAACCTTTCCCATTAATTCAAAATGGACACAAACAGTACATGGTACAGGCAAGTGATGTTCAAGTTCAACTACCTTTTGAAACTCAGCTTAGCTTTAACATGGTGTCTTATCAGTTATAAACACAGTAGTATTTCTGAGGGAAAATTATATTTATTCCTGTGATGAAAAAAAGCAAGATTATGAGGTATACATATGAATTTGATGTGAATTTTTTACTTTTATGTTAATAATGGAGGTGTGGCAAATCACAATTCAATGTAGAAGTGATTATAGGCCCACACAGAAACATGTGGCACACACTCTGAGGGCACAAAATGATGTGATTGAATACCATTCGCACATTATAACTATCAAGAAGGTACGTGTCAGCCCCTACTAATAGGAGGCTCTGAGATTGATGCACTATTGAACTTTATCTCCCGAGTCATCTATTATGTGCAATGACTTTGGTAGATGGATAATATGAAACAATCTGCAGAAGCATGTGGGAACAGTTGAAGGAATAGTTCTTATGATGCATATGTGACAATTTAGACCCACAAAATGAAGCATCATGATGGAGACTATATAGCTAGAAGCCATTGACTCCTGTGTGCTTCTTATTCTACCTCAAAATTATGCTTCCATAGGCTAAAAAAGGAAAATTACTACTACTAGTTAGGATAGTTTACATGTGGAAATATTTTGTTTGGTTCTAAAAGAAAACTGTATTATTAGCTAGGAGTTACTTGTTAATAATATTACTCTTTATAATACTTAATTCATCAACTGTTGCGTATATGATTTTACTGCCTGGTACGTACCATAAGTGGGTATGATATCAAGATCTTTCTAGATAGTGGAAGTGACAGTGACTCTACCAAAAGGCTGGTCCATGCTCTCTAAGACATTAAATAAAATTGTTAAAAAAATGAGTATTATTGTTGAAACATTAAAAATAAAATGGAAGGACTGGTATAAAAATTAAAAATTAATTATAATAGTTTAAGAATATAAAAGGACGTGATATCCATGATATATTATATATTATGATATATTTTTCTGACTCAATGTATATTTATAATTCTTTCTGCATATTTTCTGTAAAAATATTATTTGTTTAATGAAATATTGTACTGTAGAAAACGATAATAAGGAAATAAAATTACCATAATTATTATGTTTGGTGGCAGGGCAAATGTGTATGGATGGCCAAACACATACGTGTTTACGAAGGCAGTGGGAGAAATGCTTGTGGAAAAACTCAAAGAAAACCTATCTGTTGTTATTATTCGTCCTACCATTGTCACAAGCACATTAAAAGAACCTTTCCCTGGTTGGGCTGAGGGTGTCAGGTAAATAAAAAATTTTACTATTTCACTTACCAAATATTAAATACTCAATCTCTCTTTAAGGGGTGACTTAAATTTTCAGTTAATAGTATTGTTCAAATAATAATGTAACAATTATTAAAGATTAGGTACCATGATTAGTACTGCTTGTTAGAGGAGTTTATTGAGGTCCAATCATGTATAGAGTTTTGATCTGTACCAATGACTGAAACAACTACTTGCATTCAATTATGTATCACCAACTAATCATGCTCATTTAATAATAAAAAAGTTAAAGCAAATAGTTACACTAACCAGGACTCTCATCAATATCAAACAACATGCATTTGGTTTAAAGAAATGGATATGTGAAAGTGAAGATATGAGCTCAAAGTGGACGATTTTCCCTTTGTTTGTTGCAGAACAATTGACAGTTTAGCTGTTACTTATGGGAAAGGAAAGTTACAATGCTTCCTTGGAGATATCAATGGAGTTGTGGATGTGGTGAGTTACTGCAAAAAATACATTGTTGTCTTGTTCTGATGAATTTTTCTCCATATCTCATAAAAAGATACCATGAATTTAATGTGTAGGTCCCAGCAGATATGGTGGTGAATGCTATGCTAGTGGCCATGGTGGCTCATGCAAAGCAGCCAAGTGATATCATATACCATGTGGGTTCCTCTATGAGAAATCCAGTCACATACTTGAATCTCCAAGACTATGGATTAAAATATTTCACAGCAAAACCATGGATAAATAAAGATGGTACACCGGTCAAAGTTGGCAGGGTAACTGTGTTGACCAGCATGGATAGCTTTCAGAGATATATGTTCATTCGCTACCTCCTTCCATTAAAGGTTCTCCTCTAGCTTACCTGCTATCATCAACATACTTAAATGTCAAACTTTTTAGAATAATTAGTTCATGACATGGCATTTTAGGCTTCATGTTGCTTTCAGCTAAAAGCTTAAGCTTTTGACATAATTGGTTCATGACAATTATCACTCTCACTTAACAAGTTGTTTGACAATGAAATGACCTGTGATTAGTGTAAAAATTTATCTAACATTAAGATAGTTGAAACTTAAGATCTGTGTGGGGTAATTATTTCATTACATGGTATAAAAAAATACATGTTATTTTCAACTAAAAGCTTAAGCTTTTGACATGATTGGTGCATGGCAATAGTCACTATTACCACTTAACTTCTGATTCTTAACAAGGTTTTGACAAGTTTTCCATTCAATAGGGACTTGAGCTGGCCAATACTGCACTTTGCCAGTATTTTCGGGGAACGTATCTCGAGCTCCACAGGAAGATCCAAGTTGTGATGCGGATGGTTGAACTTTACAGACCCTACATGTTCTTTAGTGGCGTGTAAGTGTTGTAACTTTACATGCTTCAGATTTTATGCACATTTCACATACTAACACACACCACATTAACATGTTTAGTTATTGACTTTGAGGTATTAACTGAGGCAGCAAATGTTATGCATGCAGATTTGATGATATGAACACAGAGAAGTTGCGAATGGCAGCAAAAAGAAGTGGCACAGAGACAGATCTGTTCTACTTTGATACAAAAGATATTGATTGGGAGGATTACTTTATGAAAACCCATCTTCCTGGCATTGTCAAGTACATTTTCAAGTGATGTTCTACTTTAGGTAATTGGTGAAAGTAGTAAACTTTATTAAGATTATGTTTAGAGAAACTTCTCCATAAAACTTACAAAAATAATAAGATACAAATAAATCATTTTAAATAAGTTCTACACAAAAAAAGGTTAAATGAAAGAGTTTTAATCAAAATGAAGAAACTAAAAAGTTCATCAAATGTTACCATTTTATTTTTGTTAAAGTTTTTATGGAGAAGTTTATCAAAAACATGTTTGAAGTTTAAAATTGTGCTAGAGAGACAAGATTGGTGCTATTTATTTCTCAAGATCAGTGTAATTGATACTGGTTAAATGCTAATTAAGTTTGAAAAGTTTGATTAAGTGTAACAAATATCATATATTTTGCTCTCTTCTACAATTCATGGTCTCCAATGGAGTTTGTGTTAACATGCCAAAAATGTTAACCAAATGTCTGCTTAAAGACTTCCAAATTCTCATGAAAAAGGGGAAGAGATTGATTAAAAATGGTATTCCCACAAGAATACTAATACTACGTGTTCACAATGTGATTTGGTTTGAATTTACAGTTAAAAATATATCTTAAACAAACATAAAAGTTTATACAATTTGATTTGGTTCAATTTAAATGTAAAATAAAAAAGTTCAAATCATACCAAACAAATTCTTACAATTTGATTCGAAACAGTTTTTGCAATTTAATTTATAACTTAACCTTATACTGCAAACTAAATCAAGTTATTTGTTTATAAAATCTAAACCCTTAAAAAAAATCTAAAATGGATGCAAAAGTTATGCTACCTTACATCTTTAACATGTAATACTGTATCATGATCAGAATATGGTCCACTTTCTAAGGAGCAAGGGAACTTTGGTCTTTAACATTGGTAGCTAGTCAACACAATGTTTCTTACATAATACAGTAAGTAATAGCATCAAATGTGACACTTGATTTCCAAAATTGGTGGTGTAGACAAATGAACAAAAGTACAGAACATAATTTAGGGAAATGAAAAGAGTGTTCCATGTTTACCAGTCCTTACTAGACAACGAAGCATGAAATGTGGTTGATTCACAAACTTCCAAACTGTTGCTGTGCATTACAGGAAATAATTAGGCTTGGTTGGACATTGCATGTGGCACAGTATGGCTGTGGCCTGTGGTATCCTGATGAGTAACAGGACCCTACATATATACATACATATAATGTACGGTACTGTTCCAAGTGTTATAACTCATTAATTAATGAAACCTAACTGAGATGAGAGCAAATGCCCCAATCTCAGCCAATAATTATGTGATTTTAGCTACCAAAATTAAGCATATTAAATATTATAACTATTACTACTATCTCAGTTCATTTGTTAGATTTTTCTTAAATATTTAACACATTTATTTCCACAGTATTGGATAATCACAAAACACATATTTAATAAAATATGTAAGTGTTTAATAAAATATAAAAAAATGTTTCGGTTATAATAATGAGAACATCCAGTCTAACTTAAAAAATCAAAATTATACAATCCTATAAAATAACCATTTTTATATGAAAGACTTATACAATATTATACGTGATTAAATATTACAGAATGGGATAATTTTTTTACAGAAAAGTTGAACTCTTTGCTAAATGATAGCACGTAATTATTTCCGCCAAAAGCTACAGTTGAGAAGAAGAAGAATGTTGTAATTCAATCCTCTCAATTTATTTGAATAAACTTTCCTGTAAAAAAATCTGATAAAAAATACAAAATAAAATATAATGATTTTTTCACAAACGAATTAAATTACACGTAAATTAAAAAAATTAAAAATACGCATGAGAAAGTTTTTATAAATTAGTTTATACATCAATTGAATTATTTAATAAAGCAATTATAAAGTTTTGGTCCGACTACGCATTACCTAGTCAAATGGGCTCTACTGGAAATGCCAGGCCCGTATTTTGAGTGCATAGGCTTATGGTTGGTATTAAGTAAATACAGGTTTTATTTTAAATACATTTCATAATTTCTTAAATCTAATATTTAAATTTATTTATTTCATAAAGTTTTCTTAAGACTTAAAGTTTTGAAAGTTCGAAAAAATATATTTTTTTTTTCATTGGTATCTTTTGATCAAAGTAATCTTAATACGATGAGGCTAACTTCTTTGGTAGTTATATATATATATATATATATATATATATATATATATATATATATATATATATATATATATCATGTTCAAACTCAACACTTTGTTTCAAAATTAATAAGATAAAACAGCTAAATTTTTATATATGAAAAATAATCTAAAAGCCTATTTAAAATAAATTTTCTTAATATGTCTCTTAAGTAAGCTACTGTGGGGACTGTTAGTTTTTTTTTTATTTTTATAAGAGACATTTTCAAGATATTCAGAAGTTAAAAAGAATCTAAAATCTCACAATTTTGAATAGTTTCTTATAAAACCGAATTGATTACGTTTTTAAAGTAATTTTTATTATTATAAACAAACATAAATTAATCTATTGAAATAAAGACTTGACGTCTTTTTTTTTACACCGACAATGCGTAGTCTGGAAAACTTTTTTTATAACTATTGTGTAGAAGAAAAGGTTTGTTCTATGAATAATATTTGTGACATTTTTATATTGTAATTGTCCTCTCCTGGTTTTAATAAAGAATATAAGAATTACTTGTATGAAGGATCATATAGCAGACAAGTTTCTAATGATCATGTGTAAAAAATTGGATTTTGTTTAGAAATCTCTTAGTTTTTGGAAGGTGATTTCTTTTGATAAGAAAGTTTGAGTCTTTTTCATTTATTTGAAAATTATAAAATGTGTGTTGATGGTTGGATTTTAGAATATTTTTTTAAGATTTTTACAGATCTTTTTTTAGATTAAGGATTTTATTCCAACAATTATAAAGCTTATTAAAATATTGTTGAGTTAAAATTCATAGCCTTCCTTTCAAGTATTGACAACCTGACACTATTCTTTCTATAATAAGAGAAATTGATATCCTTCTTGACTTAAATAATTGTATTATAAAGAAAATCATTGATTTATGTGTTCCAAAACTACTTGTTATGGATATGTTCTCCTTATTGTGGCAGCAGCTTTTAGTAAAACATTTAAATTTTATTTTTGTAACTTCCCTGGAATATTAATGACCGTCGCCTTTTTTGTTATCTTATTTGTTTACGGGTTTTGTGCTCAAAATGATGATATATCTGATAACAAGTGAACTCTAAATATAACTTGTAAATTAAGAGAGAAAATGTGAATTTACGTATCAAGAGAATCTATATATACGTATACTGCTGAGATTGAAAAATATAATTTTCCTAAAAAATAAACAAAGAAGGATGTGTTGGGGAGGGTACCAGAAATACGAGCATACGAAGATGCAAAGTTAAGAGCGTTTTTGTAGAGTTTTCATGTTGAAAAAATATATTTCTAGAAGAAGTATTTTTAAGCATTTCTACCTTTTGTCCAAACAAGTTTAGTTTGGCTTTAAGAAGGTGAAAGAATTAAAGAAAGGAAAAGAATCAAAATAAGCATAAATTTTGGCTTATTGGTGCCAACTACAAGACGCGAAAACGACGTTATTATTAACATAAAAACAGCAATAAACATATTATTTTCGCTTGTTTAAGTTTAACCCTTTTACGTTTTTTACATTAAGAATTTAAACAGACTGTCACAGTTTGATGTACAATTTGGTGTCGTCGTGTTAAAATAAATAATTATTTTATCAACAATGTTCATTGTCCAAATAAACATAAAAACATTTAATGAACGTTTTAATAAAATTAAAAGAAGAAAGAATGTATAAGTATTGATAGTACGATTTATTTATATGGTTATTTAATTATAAATTATATATTTCACGTGGTGTAAGTAGATTTAAAAGAGATGTTAAGGACGAATTTTAATTGATTGAAAGTGTAAAAACTATAAATTCAAAATCTAACTCCGGATAAAGTGAAAAATCTTTTAAATGTCTTTTAGTAGAAGTTATCTTTTTTTACACAAAAAGATAATCATCTTTCTAAAAGACTTTTCTTTAAAAAGTTAAAAAAATAATTTCTCGAAAGAGAAGCCAAACAAACGTGTCGCTAAGAAGCTTTTTGTGTGATGAAAATTGTTTAAGATTGACGGTGGTTGCTATTAAAATCAAAATCGGTGAAGGAGAAGTTGGTTGGAGGGTTTTAAAACGTCAAAAACTACGTTTCTCAAAGCCGACAACGTAAATAATTTGTTCGGTTTGACCTTTTTATTGTGTTGAAAACTTTGCGTTTAGAGTTTGGCGTCAATGAAAATGTCCCTCTAAAGTTCACTTCTCTGTTTTATTTTTCTTAGGAAAACTTCTTAGAGCAAGTAAAAGAACATCCACATTTTACACATAGAAGTTCTTTTTACAAGAGAGAATTTTTTTAATCATAGAATTCTCTTACGTGATTTTTTTTAAATATATTATTTTTAATTTATCTATAATTTAATTTCTTTTTCCTCACTTTTAAGAAGACAAAAACTAATTTAAATATTCTCTGAGGTTTGCCCAATTAATAATGGGGAGGTTATTAATTCTATTAGGGTGAGAATAGTTAAGAAATTCATCTTGATTGAGTAAGTCAAGGATATTAACTACCTCTTACTCTTGTAAAAGAAAGTTTCACAGTTCCTGCATCATTATACTCGGGTTGGAAAAAGTTGTTACAAAGATCATGTTAGGAATTAAGAAGAATTTTGCGCCATTGTCACTTATGACCTAGCTCACAAAATAAGAAATCGTAAGAGAGAAACTCTCAACTTCCCTTTGATAAACCCTAATGTGCCACCAAGTTAAGAAGCACGATTCAAAATCTTTGCAGCAGAGGAACGACATTAATGATCCACATAAGATTGTGTTTTTTGTTCAGCAATAAGAAATAAATAAACGGGAAACCTTAAGGAGGGTGTTTCGACCCTGTTACAAAAGACCTAACACCTAAATTACAAAGAGAAAAATCTTTGATCCCTACAAACAATCCCTAAAAAGAGAAACAGCTACAAAATGACTTGAATAATATTGAACAAGCATAATTGTACACAGAATTGAATAATGCATCTTTATCCATGCTAGCTTGATCTAACCTGGCTCAAGGAGAAATTGTTGTTCCAACACCTTGATTTAAACACTCCAACAATGTGCATTGGTGTGGCATGCATGTGGCATGCATGCCCCGTGATGCCTCTTCATAAAACCTAAAACTGCTACAACTAATGCAAATTCCAATAGATAAGCAATATCAACTTCCAGTAAATAATTAAAAAGCTAAGCTTATACCCTCCCAATCATATTATTGATTTCAAGTATAATGTTGTATTGAAACACCAATCAGAAAATGTAAATTTAGCTTTGGCATATCCAATTTCAAGTCTTGAACTGTACTGATGTGAAAATCTCATTAGCTTCAAACACTTTACCTCTGAAAATTACATTGTTCCCAGATTTCCATAAATTCCACACAACTCCTATCCATACTACTTTTCACAATATGTTTTGCATACTGCCTATCTTCCTAAGCTCAAAACTCTGAAAATGTTCCTTAACAATGCCAAAATGTGCATTGTGTATACCTGTCCACTTGTCACACTTGTATCACACCTTGCTTGTCTTCGTACATGTTATTAGCAAATGATTAATTGCTTCAACATGTATATTGCAAAAGGCACATATATTGTAGAAGAAATAACTCTTGTTTTCAACAATTTTTCATATGTGGGCAACTTATCTAGGATAGCCCTCCAAGCACATAATTGGGCTATGATTTTCCAAATCTCTCAAACAGTTGCTCATCATCCCCATTTAAACTTGTCTTATTTTCCTATAGGATGACCTAACCGAGTATATTGTATTACCTTCCTCATTCGAAGCTCATGTATCATCTATGTCCATCCTCAAAACTATATTTTGCAACAGTTGTAAAAAACCATTTACAATTGGAATTTCCCACTCAAACTACATTACTTACCTTACCATCCTTTTAGCAAAAATTAGTGAAATTCCTAGGATACTTTTCTCTAAGATTAAATCCACCCACCCACCTATCTTCCCAAAACAAAACCTTCTTTCCGAACCTAATTTTCAACTGTAACTATCTTGGAACCACTGACCTTCTATACCTCCTCCACACACCTTCCTAAGGTCTTCCACCATATAAATTCATATGACCTATTCATATTGATCTCTAAACTTCTCCAGGACCCCATATTTAGATTCTAACATTTCCTTCCAAAGACCATTATCTTCCATACCTAACCTTCATTTCCATTTCTCTAATAATTCCTTATTAAAACTTTTCAGCTCCAACATTCTTAATTCACCTTCATTCTTACTTTTTGCATCTTTGCTTCCAACTAACCCTGGCAATCTTACTATTTTCATGTCCCTAGCCCCATAAGAAATCTCTCTGAAGGCGAATGATTCGTAACCTGATAGCCTGTGATAGTTTGAAGATTGATACAAAAATAAAGACATTGCGGATAAAACCGACTTAATTACACACACTCTACCAACTAGGGATATGAATTTTACTTTCCATATTACTAATCTTTTCATAATCTTAGCCACCATCCCTTCCCAAAAGTCTTTCTTCCTATGGTTGCCACCTATGTTCCCTAGATATATGTTCCCAATCCAGCGATTCTACTTTTTTTAATAATTAACTTTTAATCTTGATGCTAACTGGAAGCAACTTAAAATGGTTTTAAGAAAAACAATATTTTGACAGTATACTCTAAGGACAAACATAGTGTTGTCCGTAAAGTGTAACATATTAATCCTTTCCCACCTTCACTCTTTTTAAAATACTTTTTCTCTCCGCTTCTCTTATGACTCTTGCCAACCCTTCAATAACTATTAAGAATAGGAATGAGACAAATGAGTCTCCCTGTCTAAGCATTTTCTTGACATAAACTCTGAAGTGGGACTACCATTAACTAAAATAGAGACCATAATTTACCTAAGACATTCTAAGATCCATTTATTGCTAAAACCTAATCTCGTCTTATGTATTCCAAAAAGTCCCAACATTTTTTTCAAAAATCCATTTTAATGATCACACAATTGAGTCCAATAATCCTCACCAAGATGATCTTGCTTGAATATCAAATTGATACATGGAAAAAATAAATATAAATCTTATATTAAAAAAATCAAAAATATTACATGAGTATATATATAAAATAATAGAAGATTGAGAAGCTTTCTTAACTTTTTCTTTTAAGACTCCTAAAATATTCTAATTTTAGCATATACAAATACTCCTCCATCATAGGAGCAAACTGAACTGCAACCAAAAGCACATCATATACTACCGAAGCAAGAACATCTTCAGCCCTTAAGTTTCTATTTGCTGTAGCCAGGGAATGTTTTTTGCTGGTTTGAGTTAGTAAGTAGATGTTTGTTATAAAAAAATATCACGATCCTTTGCGCAAAGAGTTAAAACATCTTTTTTTTTTCATTAATTAATTTTTTGTTGTCGTTAAAGAAAAAAGTATAATTCTGATTTATATCTTGTTTAAAACAAATGTTAAATTAAGGACCACAGGTTTTGATTAGAAGTGATGACGTTGGTATGATGGATAGTAGGTAAGCTATTTAGCAAGTTCCATTTGCATGAGATTACAACTTAAATTAAAATGTATTCAGACGTAAATTTCACGTCATTTTAAGATATTAAGATATTCTTCACTTTAAGATATTGGAAACAGAATATATTTTTATAAACTGCTTTTGATCTTTATTTCTAAATATCAAAGCAGAATACATTGTTTTTATGGCGTTATCTATCACTGTCATGCTATCTTTTGTACATTCCCATATGCCCCTTGAGATCCCCAACCGTTGAGCTTCAGGATTTAGGACAAGTCGAAAAGTCAAGAACAGTGTTGCAGAAAATACGTATCAATACAATTAAAATAGAGTTAATATGCCAGTATATATGTCACGTTAATATGCCAGTATATATGTCACGTCTCTTTTCGAATGTACTATCTGCAAGTGAACTTGCTCTAAAAATACTGTATAGGGACTTTCTTTGTATAATGTCACAGAGAGAATAGTTTACATAGGGTTTATATTAAGGTGATCTCGCCATAATACTGGATTTGTTTGAGTTGTTTGTTACATGATTTGTAAAAGGGTTTTTTATACTTTCCATTTATTTATTTTTTATTACAATGCTTAAGCAGAAAGTACAGTTGACAAACAGTGAGAGAGGTTGAAAAGCTGCATATTCACATTTCAGTGTTGCCAAACTATTAAATCTTACTTGCCATTACAAGTTATCGCGTTACATTTGTAACCTGGTCTTTCCTTTTGTGTAATGTGTAATACGATATATATATATATATATATATGTGTGTGTGTGTATTATCAACAATAAAAAAATAATTAATAGGAGACAATAGGTTGCCTCCTCAATCCTTATACGAAAAGAATAAAGAAGGATCAGATATTAGAAGAGAGAGAAGACATCTACTGCTTCTCTATTAATGTGGGTGGCCCCTGCCACTCACTCAAAGCAGGCCACAAGGTCTTTAATGAACTCTATTGTGACCCAAGAAACAGATTTCATACAGCCACTTACCATGTTCTATTAATTTTCTTTTTAGAAATCTTGTAGTAAACATTGCTTATCCTAATTCCTTGCCCTAAAAGATATATATAGCACTTTCAGATATGACCATTTTGGGGCATTGCATTTAGACAGCAGCATTGTGCTTGTGTTGTGTCTAACAGTTTGATCAAGGTTTCAAATCTCCCTCTCCCTCATAATTTATCTCCAATGGAATTGGGAAGCATAGTTCACTTCCTTCAGGATAAGACCATTTTAGTCACTGGTGCCACCGGTTTTCTTGCAAAAAGTCTCTCTCTCAGTCTCTTTCTGTTATATTTCTCCTTTTAAGCTTGTTTATTGTGCTTCTACTATTGATACTAAGCTATATATCTGTGTGTTTCCTTGTATGATTATTTAGTTTTTGTGGAAAAAATATTGAGGGTTCAACCAAATGTGAAGAAAATTTATCTGCTTTTGAGAGTTAAAGATACTGAATCCGCTACTCAGCGCTTGGATAACGAGGTGAATGTACAAATACTAATTATAACCTTTCTTTAACTTATATCATAACCTCTCCAATGTATTTAAATGTCTTTCAACTCTCAAGTGCCACATTGTTTTCATTTGTACGTAGATCATAGGGAAGGACTTGTTTAGATTGCTGAAGGAGAAACTGGGTACAAGATTCAATTCCTTTGCCTCAGAAAAGCTCACTGTGGTGCCTGGAGACATTTCTCACGAGGACTTGAATTTGAAGAACTCCATTCTGTGGGAAGAAATTTGCAACCAAACAGATGTTATAGTTCATCTAGCTGCAACAACTAATTTCGAGGAAAGGTATATACAAGGTGATACAGTTTTTTGGAATAAACAGTATATCTTGAGTTTCTATAGTAAACAATTGGTGCACGTATGATAAATATTTAACTGTTGCAATCATTTTAAAAACCATATCTACGGAATTTTCTGATAGATTATTAATAGTATAAAGTTTTTTTTTTTTTCAAACTAAACTGTAATTCATGAGTATGTGTAAATGATAGTTAATCTCTGTGGTTGATGAAGTTTTATAAATATTTTTTCTCTTCTTATGTCTATCATACATTCAGATACGATGTTGCATTGGGTATAAATACATTAGGAGTTAAGCATGTGATGAGCTTTGCCAAACAATGTGTAAAGCTGAAGGTGCTTGTCCACGTATCAACAGGTTAGTATATATGATGACGCAAATCTTATCTGAAGGAGAGCTAATCAATTCTTGCCTTCAAATCTTCCAAGGCTGTTGCAGTTTGAACTATATCTTTCACTCATGATGAAAATAATGCTTATGAAATTAACAGAAAATAATTCTTAAAAACCACCATGTCCATGGAATATCATGAGATAATATTCCCGAGAATTTCTTTGTTGTCATGTTGCAGCTTATGTATGTGGAGAAAGAGGAGGATTCATACTAGAGGATCCACGTCACTATGGTGTGTCACTGAATGGAGTGACTGGACTAGACATTGATATGGAAAAGAAGAAGGTAGAGGAGAAATTGAATGAGCTGAGAGAGGAGGGAGCCACACAACATGATATTGAATTGGCCATGAGGGACTTGGGAAGTAAAAGGTTTGTTACTACTTCCACCTTAATGGCACCACTTCCTTTTTGTTTAACTATTTAAATAACCTCCGGCAGTTTATCTATAATTTCGTGAGTATTCCAACATTTATTTGATATCATCTAACATTTTCTTTTTTCACAATTATCATGATTGTTGTTTCATGTCTAATTATTAGAGCAAGGATGTATGGATGGCCAAACACGTACGTCTTTACAAAGGCAATGGGAGAAATGATTGTAGGAACTACAAAGGGAAACATGAACGTAGTAATTCTACGTCCCACAATCATTACTAGTACTTACAGAGAACCTTTCCCTGGTTGGATAGAAGGTTTAAGGTACCTAATCAAATGAAATACATGTATATGGTTTCAATTACGTTCCTTTTTGCTTTCCAAGAAAGAGGTATGAAGAAATGAAACACTACATAGTAGCCAAAATTTTATTACCTGATGGGGTGTTTTTGACAGAACCATAGACAGCTTGGTTGTTGCTTATGGTAAAGGAAAGTTAACTTGCTTCCTTGCCGATCTTAAGGCTGTTTTTGACGTGGTAAGTCAGTAACCAAACCCTTTCTTTTTTTATTGGTTTTGTGAAACCTTTCCTCTAGTTCTTTTAAAAAAGTTGATATACTAATGTTGATGAGTTTGAGTGAAAAACCGTTGTACGTGTCAAATGTTTGGTTCAAATAACCCGTGAAACAGATACCAGCGGACATGGTGGTGAATGCAATCCTAGTGAGCATGGTGGCTCATGCTAATCAACCTAGTGACATCATATATCATGTGGGTTCTTCTCTTGCAAATCCAGTTAGGTACCTTAATTTTCGAGACTACGGCGTAAGATATTTCACGGAAAAACCTTGGATAAACAAGGATGGAAAACCCGTCAAGGTTGGCAAAGTTACCGTATTGAGCAACATTGCTAGCTTCCACAAATATATGTACATTCGTTATCAGCTTCCCTTAAAGGTTACTTCAAATCCGTAATCACTTCTCACAAGTAACCACATCATGTGAATTTACTTGAGCTTAGCAAAATATTGTTTGCATTTGATAGGGACTAGAGCTGGTGAATGCAGCTTCGTGCCATTATTTTCGGGAAATGTGTCTGAACTCCAATAGGAAGATCCGCACTATCATGCGTTTGGTTGACCTTTACAAGCCTTACTTGTTCTTCGATGGGATGTAAGTTAATTATTAGATGTCAACAATGTTATTTGATAGTAATTAATATGATTAACTCATGAGAATGGGATGTTTTGTACACAGATTTGACGATACGAATACAGAAAAGTTATTATCAATGGCAAGAGAAGGTGGAGTAGAGACGGAAATGTTTTACTTTGACCCTAAATTGATTGATTGGGAAGACTATTTCATGAATATCCATTTTCCTGGAATCATGAAGTATGTTTTCAAGTGATGCGTAAATACGAGTTGCAGTGCCTATTTCAGCGTTTAGCATATGAAGTTTGAATTTGTTGCATTCAAATTGGTGCTGGCGAGTTTATAAGTGTTTGTGAGTTGGTTAAGAAAGAAGATGGGCTTATCCTTTGTCAGAGACATCAAGGGGATCAAATATGCTGCTTTGTGTGTTTCCCTTTTCTATTGTAAAATACTAATAACAACTATATTGGTCAAGCAGTTAGTACTTTGGATTGGAGAATGTACAGTGTTATGTTTTTCAGGTGTTTTGTATTGAGTCTTATGTTCTTAGTCTAGAAAGACATAAGATGTTGAAATATAGCTACATTCTCGTCACTTTTCTAAAAATTTACCATCAACTTCCAAACAATAGACTAAGTGCAGATAAGGTAACTTCTTCCTATCATCACCTTATGAAAATCGAAAAAAAACTCATCTCATTATTATTTTATTTCATCTATGTTCAGTCCTTCCTCAAACAATACAATTTGCGACTCCACAGTTGTTTTATCAGAGCAACATATAATGCTTTATCAAACATGATCCGGTTATACACCAATAACTCTTCAAATATTTGAAATGATTATTTTTGTTTTGATTTAATGAAAAATACTCTTAGATAAATGTTTTTAAATTTTATTAATAGATTAAATAAGGTTAACTAAATTTTTAATTAACAAAAAAATCGAATAATTTTTTTATGAACAACCATTACCAGATTTGACATTACTAAGTAAATTAAGTAATTTCTTTTGATAAATCAACTAGTTTAAAAAAAGTTTTATATTTAAAGAAACGAACAAGAGTAAAGGATACGTGGATATCCCTGATAAAGGTTTTCCCCCTTTGTATTTTTTGAAAAAAAGGAGAGTTAATTAGGGTAGCTTTTAACATTAATATGTGTCGGCTTTCATTTCACAGTAAACATCTATCATTGTCCAAATACAGCTTGCTCTTTTAAGACCACATGGATACAGCTTGGTCATCCATCTATTTAATTTATTTCATCCAAAATATTTTATGCATAGCTATATTTTATGCAAAATCATATTGTTGTAATTCTCCTTCCTAGCAAATATTATCTAATTATGGATTGTATTGGTGGCACCTTTCACAAGACGTACCTGTTGTGCAGATAATATATTTGATACAATCATACAATCATACGACCGTACTTATCCCTTTACTAAATTGGACAGTATTTTACCGCAATGTTTCTGGACAATGCATATCTTTCGAATTCAATCTGAATATAAAAGCAATATTTTCATTTTTTTACTTTTTAATCAGATTCATGTATTCATTTATGCAGCATACCAAAATTTCGCAGTATTTATCTTTCTTTGATTAAAAATTATCCTATTTCTGTAAGTTAAAATTCTCTAGATCTCTAGATCACTGTCAGTCACACATCTTTCCAAAAAATATTCTGACTATTGGTTGAGTTCATCATGTGAAACTGTTAAAAATGAGCCAAAAAATATTCTCTGCATATTGTTTTAGCTACTTTAAAAACCAACAAGTAATATAGTGGCAGGGATTATATCACTGATTTAATTAGACACATTCTTCCTGCCATAGATAACACCTTCCTTCTCCGTTTAGACCACTTATTTCTTATTTTATTTAATACTTCCTCCCAAAACATTCTTTTTTTAAGGATTCTTCCCGATTGTCATTCCTAAATACTTTAGAGGACATTACATTATATTACAATTTAAGATCAATGCATGATTATCCAAAATATTCATCTCTATCCCTATTCCTACTTATTTTTATGAAAGTTAACCCTCAACTCTGATTTAGTTCAAAAATCTTCAAAATGTTTTTTATTGCTAAAATGTTCTTCACCTTACTCTCAAAAAAATAGAGTGTCATTAGCAAATTGGAGTAGATTTATAAACACTTGATTTTTCCCAATTTGACTTCCTGGAGAAGTTGTTTTTTGGTTGCTTCCCTAATCAGCCTTACTAGACCTTCTGCTACGATTAAAAAAAAAAAACAAAAAGGGATCAAAAGGGCGGGAGGGGGGGGCAGCAAGAACTTCTGGACAACAAGAACAAATAGTATCGTGAAAAGGATTTGGGAATGTTTGATAAAAAATGACCTTATCAGAAGGTGCACATGGTCTTGCCAAAGCAATGTTATTTTAATATGTTGTTTTGTAACGTGAAATATTGGTCAGTTTTAATTTCATTGTAGTGAAGTTGCTTTTGATGTATCTAGGTATAATTAGGCGTAGAAATGGTATGTTGGTTAAAATAAACTGTGATTATTTTGGAATTCAAATTTTAGATTGCATTTTGAAAATGGATATGTTCTCATAACTTTTGTAAAAGGATTGAAACACCTATTTGTACTTCTCATTCAATACATTTTTTTGCTGATAAAAAGAATACATAATCATATTGATTATTACCGGTTGATTATGGTTGTTTTGTGAGAAACAAAAACTAGGGCCTTGTCTTGTAAGCTGAGATTGGTGATATATTGATTTCCACAATTAAAGCAAAAAATGACTGGTGACCTCGATGAGTATTTATGGCATACTAGTTTATGTGCTAACAAATTTCTTTTAAGAGTGAGGGTAGGGTATAGTGACAATAACAAATTTCTTTTAAGACAGAGGGTAGGGTATAGTGACAAGAAATTATCATCAATACAAGAGTTCTATATTATGCATGAAATGTAAGTGCATCTTTCCAACTACCAACTGTCTTATTAGTACGATAAACAATTTGTTTTATCCAAGTATCAAGTTAATATCTCTTTTATCAATCAGTGTAAGAGGCATAACTATTGTTGTTAAAGGTTGGTAGTTTCGTAATTGCCAATCATTTAATTTGAGTTTTTTCTGTTCAGTAAAGGTTGGTAGTCTTTCCCATTAATTCAAAATGAACACAAACAGTGCATGGTCCAGGCAAGTGATGCTATATAATACAATAATTTAGTCATTGTGAAGGAAAGCAAACCAATACAATAATTGAGTCATTGTAAAGGAAAGCAAACCGTACTTTCTTATGCAGAAGGGCATATTATAGATAATAAATGCATAAATATTATATCATTATTATTATGATAGTGGTGATGATAATTAAAGTTCAGCAGGGTACAGTAAAGTCTTTGTCATTCTCTCTGCATTTTTATCAATCACTTTCTCATTATATTCATATATTTATATGTGCATAACGGTATGGATTCGAATGTGATTGGTCCTCATAAACTAAGAATCAAACCAGTACACAGTTGTTAACATGGTCTTTATTATGGTTCATTATCTAAAAATTGATATTATTCTTTACGGTAACATTGTGTTAACATGCTCTTTATTATGGTTCATTATCTAAAAATTGATATTATTTTTGACTATACTAAAGCATCAAATTAAGAACTTCAATTAGATATATGGTTTGCTTCATATATCATTTTCAAGGTCCCAATCATTAATGAGTGAGCATGGGTGAATTTTCTCACAACAAGTCTCATTTCATTAAACTTTAAACTTGTGGCTAATTGGTGCTTAACATATACTTTTGGCAATTAGATCATAGCGAAGAACGTATTCAATGTAAGGAAAAAATTGGGTCCAAAGTTTAAGTCATTCATTTCTGAAAAAGGTGACTCTGGTGCCGGGGACATTTCCTACGAGGATTTGGGTTTTAAGGATTCAATTACGAGGGAAGATATTTGCAATCAGACTGATGTTATTGTCAATTTGGTTGCAACTACCAACTTTGATGAAAGGTTACATTTTTTTTAGGCTAATTTAGTGTTTGTATTACTCAGTTGGATTTTTCTTTTATTCTAATTTTCTTCCTTAAAATTGAAATGTAGATACGACATAGCGTTGGGTCTAAACTAAGCATGTCATGAACTTTGCTAAACAATGTACTAGACTGAAAGTGTTTTTTCATGTATCAACAGGTTAGGATCAATCAGTAGCTTAGGTTGTGAATATATATAAAAGAGTATAATTCATAAATAAAATAAAATAAAAAAACATTAATTTGCCTCACACAATGATATTACACCTCAAATATATGCTGGAAGACCCCTAACACTTCGGTGAAACACTATGTCTGGCCTAGACATCGATGCAGAAAAGATAATACTGTGTAACAAATTGGATGAACTACGAGAACTGTTAGATATTTATTTTTGAAAACTGTTTTCAGTTTCTAAATACTTTTTACTTACAATAATTATTCCTAATTGTTTTTATTTAGGATAAAGTATTTTAGTTTTTGATAACTGCTCCTAAATTTTAAAAAGAATAATTTTAGAGTTAGTTATTTTTTCTTTCTGCAAGTATTATAAATGTAAGTTGTTCATAGCTGCAGTGAAATAAAAAAATAACAATATATTTTTCTTCATACATCTTTGTTCAATTTTGTTTATTTTTTATTATTTTATATTTTCCTATTCTGTAAAACCAACAATTGGTATTTGAGCTCTTAGTTTTTAAGACTACGAGAAAAAAAAAAAAACAACAGAGGAAACCAGTGAAGAACCTTTTGAGAAAAACAAAAACTTTACTCATGGTCGGAAACTTCATGGCAGCACTTTCGGTTTTTTTCGGTGAAAACTATCGAATATGGTCTATCAAAATGAAGTCTTATCTAAAAGCGAGTGATTTGTAACATGTATGAAATTCAACTGTAGCTCAAATCAGAAATTACAATGATGAAGCAATAAGAAGATCGAAGGCCAAGACCTGTATTCACTCTGTTCTTTCTGATGTTATATTCACTAGAATTATGGCACGTGAAACAGCTAAAGAAGCATGGGACACTCTCTAAGAGACGTTTCAAGGGAATGAAAGAACTCGACAAATGCAAGTTCTCAATCTCATAAGAGAATTTGAGATGCTGAGAATGAAAGAGGCCGAGACCATCAAAGAATATTTTTGATAGGCTCTTGGCAGTAGTCAACAAGATTTGACTATTACGTGAAGATTTACCTGATAGAAGGATCTTAGAAAAAGTGTTGGTGAGTCTCCCATAGAGGTTTGAAGCAAAGATCTCATCACTTGAAGACTCAAGAGATCTCACAATGATTTCACTAACTGAGTTGATGAACTCTCTGCAAGTCGAGTACTAAAGGAGCTTTTCTAGCGAAGTCACAGTCGAGTTACAAAGCAAAGAAGAAAGGCTGAAAAAATGAGAAGAAAAGTAATGAGGATGGCAATGACGAGAATGAGAAGTACTCAGTCAACACTGCAAAAAAATTTCTCATCCACATTGGAGATGTTGGTGGAGACCTGTTGTGATGTGTAGGTCCTGTAATCAAAAGGGTCACGTGAAGAAGCTATGTAAAAGAAAGCAACAAGGAGCGCAAATTGATCAAGAGATCGATGATGAGAAGGAGGAGTATCGTTTTGTGACGACTTGCTTTGCTAATAACATCACTAGTGAAGCATGGTTGATTGACAGCAGATGCACTCATCATATGACCTATGATAAAGGTATGTTTGTGAATCTGGACGAAACATACTACTCAAAGGTCAAAATTGAAAATAGAGACTATATTGAGATTAAAGGCTTAGGTGATATTGTCATTAACATTGGCTCAAGAACAAGAACTATCTCAGATGTTTTGTATGTTCCTAATATTGATCAAAATTCGTTAAGTGTCGGACAACTTTTAGAGAAAGGTTATGTTGTTGTGTTCAAAGATAAAATTTTTGAAGTTTTTGATACAACTGACATTAAATTGATGTCAATAAAGATGAAGGGCAAAATCTTCTTGGCAAATATACAAACAGACTTAGCCTATTCCTCTGCGGCTGAAGTTGGGAATTGGGAGAAAGTATAAACAATTGAGAAAGCATAAAAAAATGAGATTAAAGGCCTTGATGTTGTTCAGAAATAACTGAGCATGAAGGTTCTGATGAAAATGTGGATGATCATCCTCTGAAAGGTACTAGATCCCTATCTGACATATATCAAAAATGTAATGTTACAATACCATGAAGAAGCTCTCAATGACCTGAAGTGGAAAAAAGATATGGAGGAGGAGTTGTATATGATTGAGAAAAACAACACTTGGGAGCTTGTTGACATACCTCCAGATAGAAAGGTAATTAAGGTGAAATGAATGTTTAGAACTAAGTTAAATGTAACGTAATTAAGGTGAAATGGATGTTTAGAACTAAGTTAAACGTTGATGGTTCAATTAACAAACATAAAGCAAAGCTTGTTGGGTATTCTGATATTGATTGGGGTGGATTCTTGGAAGATATGAAGAGTACTTTAGAATATTGTTTTAGTCTTGGTTCTGGTTATTTCTCTTGGAATTCAAAGAAGGAAGAAGTGGTGGCTCAATCCACAGCTGAAGCAAAATATATAGCAGTTGTTGCTGCTGTTAATCAAGCTTTGTAGATTATAAAAATATTGGCATATTTGAAGTTTAATCATAAGGATGAAACTGTTATCAATGTTGATAATCAAGCAGTCATTGCAATCTCCAACAATCATGTGTTTCACGGGAAGACTAAACATTTCAAGATCAAATACTATTTCCTGATAGAAGTTCAATGTAGCAAGGAAGTTATCTTAATTCATTGCAAGACTGAAAATCAATTAGCTGATATTTTAAATAAAGATCTTCCAAAAGACATATTTGAAGACTTAAGACAAAAGATTGGTGTTTGCAGTTCCAAAATCAAAGAGGAGTGCTAGATATTTATTTTTAAAACTACACATTTATTTGTTTCAGTATCTGAATACGTATTTAATTAGAATAATTGTTCCTAATTGTTTCCTACACGTTAGGATAAAGTATTTCAGTTTTTGGTAACTGCTAGTCAATTATTTTTTTTCTATAAGTATTATAAATATAAGTTGTTCATGACTGCAGTGAAATAAAAAAAATAATAATATATTTTTCTTTATACATCTTCGTTCAATTTTGTTTATTTTTATTATTTTATATCCTCTTATTAGGTAAAACTAACTATAACAAAGAACCACCTTATGTTAAAATAGGCATGAATATGGGTAGTAGCAGGCTTCTGACAACCCTAAGAATCTATTATTTGATTAACTATTAGCAACATTTTTATCTCGGCAACTGGACAAAAGTTACAGTTTTTTCACTAGTTGTCTTTTTGTATAACATAACTCAGAGTTTAGTAAAAAAACAAAAACTTATATGGAGGTGAAGACATGCAGCTTTAACATTGGTGGCTGCTAGTGAACACGGTGTTTTCTTAGATAATACAGTAAGTAATAGCATCACATGTTATGCTTGATCTCCTAGATTGGTGGTGTAGACAAATGGACCAAAGTTCAGAACATAATTTAGGAGAATGTTGTCAATGTTTAGCAGTCCTTATTAGACAATGAAGAATGAAATGTGGTGGATTCACAAACTTTCAAACTGTTGCTGTACATTGCATGGAATAATTAGGCTTGGTTGCACATTGCATGTGGCACATTTACTATACTGTTCCAACTGTTAACTGATTAATTAATGAAACCTAACTGATATGAGAGCAAATGCCCCAATCTCAGCCAATAATTATGTGATTTTAGTTACCCAAATTAAGCATATTAAATGTTATAATTCTTACTACTATCTCAGTTCATTTGTAATATTTTTCTTAAATATTTAACATATTTATTTTGACAGTATTGGATGACACATATTTAATAAAAAGCTACAGTTGAGAAGAAGAAAAATGTTGTAATTCAATTTCTCTAAGAGTTTATTTGAATAAACCTTCCTGTAAAAACTTCTGATAAAAAATACAAAATAAAATATAATTATTTTTTCACAAATTAAAATTAAATTACACATAAATTAAAAAAAATACGGATGAGAAAGTTTTTCTAAATTAGTTTATACATAAATTAAATTTAATAAAAGAATTATAAAGCTTTGGTCCGATTCACGTTACCTAGTCAAATGGGCTCTACCAGAAATGCCAGGCCCGTATTTTTGAGAGTGGTTGGAATTAGGTAAACACAGGTTTTATTTTAAATACATTTCACTAATTTCTTAAATCTAATATCTAAATTTAGTTTTTTCATAAAGTTTGCTTAAGACTTTTAAAGTTTTGAAAGTTCGAAAAAAGATTAATTTTTTTCATTGGTATCTTTTGTTCAGTAATCTTAATATGATGAGGCTAACTTCTTTGGTAGAATTTTTTTTTTATATTTCATGTTCAAACTTTGTTTTAAAAAATAATAAGATAAACCAACTGTTTTTTTATGTATGAAAATTTATCTAAAAGCCTATTTAGAATAAATTTTCTAAATATATCTCTAAGTAAGCTACTGTGGGGAGTTTGTTATTTCTTTTCTTTTTTTTCGACAAGAGACATTTTCAAAATATTCAGAAGTTAAAAAGAATCTAAAATCTCACACTTTTGAATAATTTCTCATAAAATAAATTGATTACTTTTTTGAAAGTGATTTTTATTATTATAAACAGATATAAATTAGTCTATTGAAAAGAAAAAGACATGAATTAGCTTCTTTTTTTTTTTTTTGGCCGTTAAAAAAAATCATTTTTGTTTTTAATTTGTAACGATCTGCGTCTTTAAAATATCGTGAAGTCTTATAATTGAAGCAATTACTTCGAGAGTAACAATTTTGCATGGTTGATGTTATTGGAAATTGATTCTCATTTTCTTAGAGAAAAAAAAAAATCTCCCCAGTTCAGTCAAGATTTTATTTGTCTGGCTGTTAGGGATCAACTTAATAACATGTTTGCTAAATTTTAAGAACAGTTGTAATGTCATTTTAATTAGCCTTTAAGAACCGTTGTAATGTCATTTTAATTAGCCTTTAAGAACTAAAATGACATTGTGACCGTTGGCAACTTAGTTTTTGAAATGACCAAAAATTCGCATTTTAGTTTCTAAAATTTCTAAGATTCGGTTATTTTAGTTTTTATTATTTTAAGGTTAAAATGTAAAATTAAAGTAGTTTTATAATATAAAAACTAAAATAACTAACACACTTAGTAATTTCTATAACATTCCATTTATAATAATATTTCATATATATATATATATATATATATATATATATATATATATATATATATATATATATATATGTATCATATAATATTGAAATTATCATACTACACACATCTATCAATACAATAAAATATAAATAATATCCACGTATAGCATATATAACGTGGAATCAATTATAAGTAAATTACTTTAAATCAAATTGCATGAATTATATGCAAGATCTCAATAAAATAACATAATTCGTCACAATTGATACTTTTAAAAAACTTATATTAATTATTTTTATTAGAGATTAATAAGTAACTTATTATAAACACTCACAATAAAAAAAAGTGGATTTAGTGACTATCAAAATTAATAGCTAATTTATTTGTGATTTGAAATAGCAACCAAATATAGGTGACAGTCAAAATTCTAGTTATGAACCACTTAGCAATCCTTTTTTCATCAGTTACAGAATTGTGACAGAAAAAATTGTCGTAAATTGATCGTATAGAATTTTGTCACCTCACAATTCTAGGAGACTAATTTAGCAATCATGAACTGATAAAAAATTTGATAGCTAAATAAGTCATTAAAACCTACTTTTTCAATCACTAATTATATTAATTAATTAAAATAAAATAATTTTCAGTGACTAATTTGATAATTAAATTTAAAACTATCAATGACAAAATTTGTTTTGATCGCTAAATTTTTTTTTTTCAATTATAACGACATAACATATTTTTGTTATAAAATATTAGGTCAGTTAATAATAATGACCAGAAATAATTCAATCACTAATAATTGGTTTTAGTAACCAAGTTTATTTTGATTGCTAGGTTTGCTTTCATAGGTTTAGTGACCAAAATTTCGATCAATAATTTTATATATATTATTATTACCTATTTTTAAATTATATTTCACTTGTTTATAACTAATTTTTAGACATACTTATAAATATTTAAAATTCAATCATGTTAAACAAGAATAAATTTCAATACATAATGTAGGAAAAGTAGTGTACAAATTAAAAATAAACGATATTACCTAATGACAATTAATATAAAGAAATTAAAAGAGTTAAATTTATTATATAATTCAACATATAATTAATTCTCTTTTTTTTTATATTATTTGTAATGTAGTCTTTTTCTGTGTGAGGTCCAATGGTAATAGAATCTTATATTATACATTTGAATGTGTTGTAAGATAAGTTTCATCTTCTCATCTACTTAGAGAATGTGTTTAGTTTATTTTTAATAATTTTTTGTCAATTGTTTCATGTTTTCAAGTATTGCTTATTGACATCTTTTATTATAAGTTGAATATTTAACTTTTGAATAGTCTCGTATATATTTTTTTATGGGCTATTAAAACTTGACTTGTAGTTGAGTAAATATTTATGGAAGTGTTAAAATATTTTTTTATTTTAAAAATTAAATTAAAATGTATGTTTAATTTTAAGAATTGATATACTACTCAAGTATTAATTGCATAATTGATTGTAATATTTGTTGGTTTGGTACAATATATATTTTTTTTCAAAGTTTAAAGGGTAAGATAATATATATATATACACACACATATATATATATATATATATATATATATATATACATATATATATATATATATATATATATATTATACGTACAAATAAATATTTAACTGCTGAGATCGAAAAATATTATTATAATTTTCTTAAAAAACAAAGAAGGAAGTGTTCGGGAGGGTACTAGAAATACGAGCACAGAAAGAAGCAAAGTTAAGAATGTTTTTATAGAGTTTTCATGTTGAAAAAATATATTTGGAAGCATTTCTACCTTTTTTTCAAACACGTTTTGTTTGGGTTTAAGAAGGTGAAAGAATTGAAGAAAGGGAAGAAAAAAAAAAAGTAAGCATAAAATATGGCTTGTTGGTGCCACCAACAACGCGCGAAAACGATGCTTAGACGTTATTATTAACATAAAAACAGGAATAAACATATTATTTTCACGTGTTTAAGTTTAACCCTTTTACGTTTCTACATTAAGAATGTAAAAATACTATCACAGTTTCATGTACAATTTGGTGTCGTAATACTTAGGTCACGTCACCGAGTTACAATAAATAATAATTGTATCAACTATGTACCTTGTCCAAATAACTCAAAAACATTTAATGAACTTTTGAGTAGAATCAAAAGAACAAAGAATAATGTGTAGTATTGATAGTACGATTTAATTATATGGTTATTTAATAATAAATTATATATTTCACGTGGTGTAGTTAAATACATTTAAAAGAGATGTAAAAGACAAGTTTTAATTGATTGAAAGTGCAAAAATTATAAATTCAAAAACTAACTCCGGATTAAACTCGACTTGAAATGAAAAATCGTTTTGTAATGTCCTTTTGTAGAAGTTATTCTTTTGTACGCAAAAAGATAATCATCTTTGTAAAAAGACTTTTCTTTAAAAATTTTAAAAATAATTTCTTAAAAGAGAAGGCAAACAAACGTGTCGGTAAGAAGAATTTTTTGTGATGAAAATTGTTTAAGATTGATAGTGTTTGCCATCAAAATCAAGATTTTGGTGAAGGAGAATTTGATTGGAGGGTTTTAGAAGAAGCGAGACCAATCGAAAAGTGGTTTAAAATGTCAAAGACTACGTTTTTCAAAGCCGGCAACGTAAATAATTTGTTTGGTTAGACTTTTCTTATTTTGTCGAAAGCTTTGCGTTTTGAGTTTGGCATCAATCAAAACGTCATCTAAAGTTCACTTCACTGTATCATGTTTCTTAGAAAAACTTCTTAGAGCAAGTAAAGGGACATCCACATTTAACACATACAATTTTTTTTTATGAGCGAGAATTTTTTCTAATCATAGAGTTCTCTTACATAATTTAAAAAAAAAAAAAACATTTTTTTTAATTTATGTATAAGTTAGTTTTAGTTTATATTAGAATTAATTTTCTTTTTATCTCTATCTTAAAAAGACTAATTAATACAAAAGCTAATCCAACCAGACTTTAAGTTAATAAGTAAACAAATTTAAATCCTTTGAAAAAGTCTACACGAGAAAGAACAATTTTTGTTCTCGCTATAATCCGGTAGGTTTTGAAGATAATCTTAATAGTTTAAGTAAAGATTATAACAACCAAAGTATTTTTACCAACACTAATTTTGAAGAGATATGGTTAATGTTCTAGTATATTCAATAATCGGACGTTTCACATCCTTAAGAAATTAATACATATTAAGATCACTTTAAATACAAGAGAAATTAATACATATTATTTCTTTAATCTTTAATTCTTCACGTTTTTTAAAGACAAAATTATTGAGGAAATTTCAAACTTGAAGCCGATCATAATGCAGTGACAACCAAAATTAATTAAGGATTTAAGCTCAAACTTGAGCCTTATTCCACTATTGAATTTAAAACATTACAAGTAACATTCATTATGATCAACATTAATTAATATTACAAACAAATATTGTAATTTGATAACTAGTTATTGAACTTGGTTCGTGAATAAAATGAAAATGTTTGAATTTAAAATTGAAATACTCTCTTCACACAACCTGGTGCACAAAACTAAAAAGAGCAGTGGTAAGGTTGAACTCCAGTTTTCTTTCATTTTTTCTCTTGTATTTATAAAGAAGTTTATGGAATCTTATTTTATTAAAATATGAATTTATGGTATAAGCTAAGGAGAAAGAAGGTCTTACTGCTATTACCTCAGGCCAAAGTAATTGGTGTAACAAGTTTCTTGAGTATGGATATGAAGTGAAAAATAATGAGTAGGTATACATATATTTGACTATAAAAAAATGGTCTACGTTTTCTTTGAAACAGGAGTAGGAAGTAAAACTAAACTTCTTCAGAAGGAGACAAATCCATACGAGTAAAACAAGCAATAAGCAACAAAGAATTCATGAAGCTTGTTCAACATTTTTCGTAGTGGAAGAACATTCGTGATAATGGTAGTAGTTGTCGTCGTCGTCATGTTATTCTGTTGTTTTTTCTGAATGAAATTATAGTACAAATTATACGTAACATATTACTAATATTTTCTTAGTGTGTCATGTACCTATAAGTCTGATATATATCTTGTTTAACACACGTTTTGATTAGTGATGACGTTAGTATGAGGGATAGTAGGTAAGCTATTTAGCTAGTTCAATTTGCATGAGATTACAAGTTAAATTAAAATGTATTCAGACGTAAATTTCACATCATTTTAAGATATTAAGATATTCTTCACTTTAAGATATTGGAAAGAGAAGATATTTTTGTAAACTGATTTTGATCTTTATTTCTAAAGACCAAAGCAGAATACATTGTTTTTATGGCGTTATCTATCACTGTCATGCAATCTTTTGTATATTCCCACATGCCCCTTGAGAATCCCCAACCGTTGAGCTTCAGGATTCAGGACCGATCGACAAGTCAAGAACAGTGTTGCAGAAAATACGCATAAATACAATTAAAATAGAGTTAATGTATGCATTTCCTGATATATCAATGTTTGGAAAAAGATAATTTGATATTACTGTTCACCTTACACGTTCAGTTGACACCTATTTTATTAATAAAATCATAATATAAGTGGTAAATGAACGTAGAAAATGAACAGTGGTCTTAAAATAACCCATAACTCCACCTTTATGTTTAGGCTCAAAATACTGTTGACACGTGTTGAAAACCGTGAGGGAGGTTGAAAAGTTTCATATTCACATTTCGATGTTGCCAACAATTAATGCTTACTGTGCCATAACAAGTTATTGCATTACATTTGTAACATGGTCTTTCCTTTTCTGTAATGTGTACTACAATATATATATATATATATATATGCATGATATGGCCATTTTGAGGCATTGCATTTAGACAGCAGCATTGTGTTTGTGTTGTGTCTAACTGTTTGATCAAGGTTTCAAATCTCTCTCTCTCTCTCATAATTTATCTCCAATGGAATTGGGAAGCATAATTCACTTCCTTCAGGATAAGACCATTTTAGTCACTGGTGCCACCGGTTTTCTTGCAAAAAGTCTCTATCTCTCTCTCTCTCAGTCTCTTTCTGTTGTATTTCTCCTTCTAAGCTTGGTTATTGTGCTTCTAATACTGATACTAAGTGATATATCTGTGTATTTTCCTTGTAGTTTTTGTGGAAAAAATATTGAGGGTTCAACCAAATGTGAAGAAACTTTATCTGCTTTTGAGAGTTAAAGATACTGAATCCGCTACTCAACGCTTAGATAACGAGGTGAATGTACAAATATTAATTATAACTTTCTTTAACTATAATATCATAAGCTCTCCAATGTTTAAATGTCTTTCAACTCTCAAGTGTTGCTTTCGGTGCCCCTTTGAAAAGTCAAAAGGGGCTGCATGCTTTCGGTGCCAACCTGAAAAATTCGGTGCCTAATTTCAGCTACAGTGCAAGTTCCTTCTCCTATAAAAGGAGAAGGCTTGGT